>Ga0207657_10000030_pt1 | contig 134977 bp, 107 predicted proteins | sample KBSC33metaG_FD_184316 | JGI IMG/M metagenome (GOLD analysis project Ga0207657, IMG submission 184316) | Corn rhizosphere microbial communities from Kellogg Biological Station, Michigan, USA - KBS C3-3 metaG (SPAdes) (version 2) | ecosystem: Host-associated > Plants > Roots > Rhizosphere >...
GATCCACGCTCACCGCGCGAACTTCGACCGGGCGAACTTGGCGCGCACCCGCTGGACCTCCTTGTCGTCGACGTGGCGGCGGATGAGCACCCGGGCGGCGTAGAGGACCTGCTGGTACTCCTCCCCGCACCACTCGGCGCGCTCGGCGGGGAGCTTCCCCAGGTCCTTGGCGAAGTCATACAGCTTCGGGTCGGCTCCCCAGGCGAGACAGAGGACGTTGTAGAAGCGCTGGCGGTCCAGTCCGTGAACGTCGGCGAAGTCCTCCTCCCCCGGCTTACGGACCTTCGAGTCGTGGTCGTACATGAAGGCCGCGGCTCGCAGCATCCGCTCGGCGAACTCTCCGCCGAGGTGGGTCGCGGCGATCACGGCCAGCTGGTCTGCCGCGTCCTCCTCCTGTCCCAGCACCGGCACCGCGAGGATGTGGATCACCGCGTGCGCCGTCTCGTGCAGGACGATGAAGAGGAACGGCCCCACCACCGCCTGATCGGGAGTGAGCTCGAAGTGGCCGGAGCTCTCGGCCATCTTGATGAAGTCGCCCACCAGCTCGTAGCAGAAGGTCAGGACGTGGGTCTCGCTGTCGTACCAGGCGTTGGATTCGCCGCAGCTCGCCGCGCGAAGCGTGAGCAGCTTCGGCAGCTTGAGCATCGCGAGCATGTCGGCGGAGTCCTCGAGGATGCGCTCCTTGCGCATCTTCTCGGCGACCGCGGCGTGCTCCGGCTTCGGAGCTTCGTAGACGACCCGGGTCGGTCGCTTCGGGGAGGACGTGGTTCCCGCGCTGGCGCCGAGCAGGCCCGCCAGCAGGACCGCCGGAATTGTGGAGATGACCATGACCCGGAGTATCGGCTCGATCCGGCCCTGGGTCGCGCTCCACCCCGACCGGTTCCTGGGAGCAGGCGCTGGGACTCGAGATCCCTTCTGGCCACGGGTGTACCCTCCGCACCCTCGAACACAGTCCGCCCTCCCCGGAAGGAGGAAGACGATGCGTACCCGCCTCATCGTCGCAGTGCTGGCCCTCGCAGTGGGCGTCAGCTTCCCGGGCGTGGCGCGTGCGCAGACCTGCAACGCCAACGTTCCTCATCTGACCGGCGAGTGGCTGACGCTCCCGTACCAGATGCCGATCAACCCGATCAACGCGACGCTCCTCCGCTCCGGACAGGTGCTGATCGTCGCGGGCTCGGAGAACGACGCTGACAACAACTCCCAGGGCTCGGAGAGCTACCGGGCCGCGCTCTGGGATCCGACCGGGACGAGCCAGAGCAGCATCACCGTCGAGGAGCTCACCTACGACGTGTTCTGCAGCGGCACGGCGACCTTGCCCGATGGGCGCGCGCTGGTGGTGGGCGGAACCAACGACTACTCGTTCACCGGCGAGAACCGCGCGTCGTTCTTCGACCCGGTCACCGGACAGTGGGTTCAGTCACAGAACATGGTCGACGGACGCTGGTACGCCACGGCCACCACGCTCTCCGATGGTCGGGTCATGGCCTTCTCCGGACTGCGGCTCACCGGAGGGACCAACAGCAGCGTGGAGATCTACGACCTCCAGAACGCCGGTCCCGGCTGGAGCATGGCGGGGACGGCTCCCTTTTCCCCGCCGCTCTACCCACGGCAGTTCCTCCTTCCGAATGGCAAGGTCTTCTACTCGGGGCATGGCAGCGGCACCTCCAGCTCCAGCGGTTGGCTCTTCGACCCGGTGGCCAAGAGCTGGACGAGCTCCACGGCCACGACCGCGAACCGAAGCTACGGCTCGAGCGTCCTCCTTCCACTCCTGCCTCCCGGCTACACGCCGAAGGTGATGGCGCTCGGTGGCGGAAGCCCCGCGACGAGCTCGACGGAGATCATCGACCTCTCCATCACGCCTCCGGTCTGGAGCCCGGGTCCTGCGATGTCGACCGGGCGGATCCAGATGGACGCAGTGATCCTGCCAAATGGCAAGGTGCTCGCCCTCGGGGGGTCGGTGAACAACGAGGCTCCCGACGGGCCGGGGAAGGCGGCGGACCTCCTCGATCCGAGCGGCTCCAGCAGCCCGGCTGGTGTCGCCTCGTACTCGCGGCTCTACCACTCGGCGGCGTTGCTCCTGCCCGACGCGCGGGTGATGAGCATCGGCAGCAACCCATCCAACCGGGGCACGTACCTTTCCGCCATCGAGATCTACACCCCGGCCTATCTCTACGACTCCAGCGATCATCTGATCACGACCGGGCGACCGGCCATCACCGGGATCAGCCCGGCATCGGGATCGATCGGCTACGGCGCCCAGTTCTCGGTCACGTACACCGCGGGCTCGTCCATTCGCTCGGCGGTGCTGGTGCGCCCCGGCTCGGTGACCCACGCCTTCGACATGGAGCAGCGCCTGATCGGGCTCTGCGGTCCGTCGCCCCAGCCGCCCTGCAGTGGTTCGGGGACGCTCACCCTCACGTCGCCACCGAACGGAGGGGTCGCTCCTCCGGGGTACTACATGCTGTTCCTGCTCGACAGCGCCGGCGTTCCGTCGATCGCGCGGTTCATCCAGATCACTTCGCACGGGAGTGCGCCGCCGCTCGGTGCCATCGCCTCGCCCCCGGCCGACCTCACGATCCCCGCGGGCGGCTCGGTCTCGTTCGGCACGGCGACCGCGGCCGCGAAGTACTCCTGGGTCTTTCCAGGCGGCACGCCTGCCACCTCCACGTTGCAGAACCCGGGCAACGTCTCCTTCGGCACTCCGGGCAGCTACACCGCCTCGCTCACGGTGGTCGACGCGAGCGGGAACTCGGATCCGAGCCCACCGACTCGGGTCGTCACCGTGACCCCTGCCACCCCGGACTTCCACATCTCGGTTGGCCCCTCGGGCTCGTTGGTCAACCCCGGTCAGTCGGCGAGCTTCACCGTCACCGTCACTCCGGTCTCTGGATTCACGGGCCCGGTGACCCTGAGCGTGGCCAGCGAGGCGCCGTTTCCGAGCGGCGTCACGAGCGGGGGCTTCAGCCCCTCCACCATCAGCGGTTCCGGCTCGTCCACGCTGAGGATGAACACCACGACTTCTGCCGTGCCCTACGCCCTGTCCCTCACCATCACCGGTACCAGCGGAACGCTGACTCACACGACGTCGACGACCTTGATGGTCACGCTCGCGCCCCCGACGAGCCTGAGCGCGACGCCGGCGACCGGGCAGGTGTCGCTGTCGTGGTCGGCGCCGGTCGGGGCGTCCGGGTACCAGATCAAGCGCTCGACCGTGAGCGGTGGTCCATACGCGACGGTGGGCTGCTCGGCGGGCACCAGCTTCGTCGACACCGGCCTCACCAACGGCACGACTTACTTCTACGTCGTCGCGGCGACCTACACCGGCGGGCCGGTGGCCGGCGGCGCCAGCGCCAACTCGGGCCAGGTCAGCGCCACGCCGCAATCCGGCGTTCCCCAGGCGCCCACGGGCGTGACCGCGACACCGGGAAACGCCCAGGTCTCGCTGGCCTGGACCGCCTCGTCCGGAGCGACGAGCTACAACGTGAAGCGCGCCACCGCCTCCGGGGGGCCGTACACCGTGGTCGGCAGCCCAGCCACCACGAGCTTCACCAACACCGGACTCACCAACGGCACCACCTACTTCTACGTGGTGACCGCGGTGAACGCGTCCGGGGAGAGCGGGAACTCGACGCAGGTGAGCGCGACTCCGCAGGCCCCGGCGCCCCAGCCACCCACGGGTCTCGGCGCGACGCCAGGCAACGCCCAGGTCTCGCTGAGCTGGACCGCCTCGTCGGGAGCGACCAGCTACAACGTGAAGCGCGCCACCACCTCCGGCGGGCCTTACACCCTCGTCGGCAGCCCCACGACCACGAGCTTCACCAACACGGCGCTCACCAACGGCACCACCTACTACTACGTGGTGACGGCGGTGAACGCGTCGGGGGAGAGCGGGAACTCGACGCAGGTGAGCGCGACTCCGCAGGCCCCGCCCCAGCCGCCCACGGGTCTCAGCGCGACGCCAGGCAACGGCCAGGTCTCGCTGAGCTGGACCGCCTCATCGGGAGCGACGAGCTACAACGTGAAGCGCTCGACGGTGTCGGGCGGGCCGTACACGACCGCTGGCAGTCCCACCGGGACGAGCTTCACCAATACCGGGCTCACCAACGGGTCGACGTATTTCTACGTGGTCACCGCGGTGAACGCCTCGGGCGAGAGCGTGAACTCGACGGAGGTGAGCGCCACGCCCCAGGCCGTCGTTCCGGCCCCGCCCACCCGCCTCGTCGCCAGCCCGAACAAGCCGCGACGGCTCAGCTTGCGCTGGACACAGTCGGTCACGGCCGGAGTCACGCAGAACGGGATCTACCGGCGGACGGATACCGGCGTGTACGGGGCCCCCGTCGCCACCATCCCGGCGAACACCGCGTACCAGGATGACAATCTGACCAGCGGCGCCAGGTACTGCTATGTCGTGACCGCCATCACCAGCGCAGGTCCGAGCGCACCGTCGAGCGAGTCGTGCGCCAGTCCGAAGTAGCCGGAGAGGAAGGGGCCCAGGCTCCGCTCTAGCCGAAGGTGAAGGACCAGACTCCGGCGCCGGGATCGAGGAACTCGATCTCGAAGGTCCGGTCCTGGATCGGACCGGCCTGTCGGATCAGCTGATACATCCGCTGGTCCTTCAGCGTCCCGTTCCCGTCGGCGTCGACGTCGACCCCGTGCGAGCTGCCAGGTGGCTTGCCATCGAGCCGCACCCGGAACCGGATCGCGTTGCCGCGGCTCTCGGGCGCCATGACGAGGTGGAGGTCCCGGGCGTGGAACCGGTCGGCGAGCTTCGCTCCGGCGGACGCCGCGACCGATCGATCCGGCCCGACGTTCCAGGTGCCCGAGAGCGCCCAGCGGTTGAGCGACATCTTCGAGGGAACCTCGTAGCCGTGAGGCGCTCCGGAGACGATCCCGCCCGGTGAGGAGAAGCCCACCGTCCGGCGCTCGCCGAGGTAGTTCTCGGGAGACCGGAGATCCTTCCAGTCCGCCGGCTTCTCGAACGGGTCGGGGTCCACGGTGACGGGCTTCGCTCCGATGTCTCGCTGCCCGGCCTCCTCGAGCAGCTGGCGGATGACGCGCTCTGCCTCCGGGTACCCTTCCTCGCCGAAGACCTGGTGCCGCAGCCGGCCCTTCGCGTCGAAGACGTAGAGCGCCGGCCAGTACTCGTTCCCGAAGGCGCGCCAGATCGAGAAGTCGGTGTCGACCGCGACCGGCCAGGTGACGCCGAGCTCCCTGGTGAACTGACGGACGTTGTCCATGTCCTTCTCGAACGGGAACTCGGGAGAGTGCGCGCCGATGAGGAGCAGGCCCGACTTGCCGTAGCGCTCGACCCAGGCTCGGAGGCTCGGAACGGTGCGCCGCCAGTTGATGCAGGTGTACGTCCAGAAGTCGATCAGGACGACCTTCCCACGCAATTCCTGCGGCGAGATGGGCGCGGTGTTGAGCCAGGCCGTCGCGCCGGCGAGAGAGGGGATCATCGCCTCGGGGGACGCAGGGGATGCGGGCGAGACCATGTGGGCTCCGCTGTGACCGTGGGACTGCTGCTCCGCGGCGTGGGCCGCGCCCGTCACCACCACGACGAGCGCAAGAAGACACCTCATCTCATCGCTCCAGAACCAGCGGTGATCCGGGTCGCCGACCTCGCGCACGGACGAGACCTACCGCGGGGCTATCGCTCGGGGTCGTCGCGCGACGCAACGGTTCGCGATCGCACCCGAGGGACGGCACGCAGTTTCGTCAACGGTCAGACACTGCTGCGGGTGCGGTCACCTCACTCGGCAGCCGGAGCGGCGCGAGCTGTGGCGAGCGCGTTCGCCTTCAAGAACTTTGGAGCGCCTCTACTTCCGCCCCTTCCAGCCGGCGCGCTTGAGGGTGTTGTACATGGTGGGGAGCGAGACCTTGTGCTCCTTGGCGATCGACGCGGCGCTCTTGCCGCCCTCGACCTGCTTCCGGAAGTCGCCCGCCTGATCGTCGGTGAACTTGAAGGCGCGCCCGCGCTTGCGGGGCATGCCGTCACGGGCCCGTGCACGCGCCGGTCTGCCACGGCCCCGACCCCGCCCCTTCCAGCCGGCGCGCTTGAGGGTGTTGTACATGGTGGGGAGCGAGACCTTCAGCTCCTTGGCCAGCGACGCGGCGCTCTTGCCGCCCTCGACCTGCTTCCGGAAGCCGGTGGCCTGCTCGTCGGTGAACTTGAACGCCCGTCCGCGCTTCGCGGGCACCCCATCCAGCCGCCGCGCGCGCGCCGGCTGTCCGTTGAAGAAGTGACCCGCCTGGTCGACGATGCCCTGGAGCTGCTTCCGGAGCGCGGCGTTTTCCTCCACCATCGTTCGCATCACGTCTTCCAGCTGTTGAATTGCGCTGGAGATGGCGTTCATCCGGTCGGGCGTTCTTGGCATGGCGGCGGACCATACACTGAATCGCGAAAATGCAAGAAAAGAAACTATGACTCTGTGTATTCCGGCGATCTCCTCAAGTTTTCATTGATGTCCCGGGTCGTTCTTCCATAAGGGCGGGCCGCGATGAGCGTCAGGGTCGTCCGCCTCGGAACGGAGCGCGTCCCCGGGGAGGGGACACGCATCGGCACCGTGCGCCGTCCACCGCGTGGCGTCCGCAAAGATCAGATCGCCGCGCGTGATTTCTACGATGTGTGGTTTCCTCTCCTCGCCCCGTCGGTGGAGACGATGACCGCGTTCCGGCGCGAAATGACCGACGCGGCGTGGAAACGCTTCGGCCGTACCTACCGCAAGGAGATGGCACGGCCCGACCCGAGCCACGCGCTGGATCTCCTGGCGACGCTCTCGCACGGGACCGACTTTTCGGTCGGGTGCTACTGCGAGGACGAGACGCGGTGCCACCGCTCCATCCTCCGTGCGCTGCTCGTGGAGCGGGGGGCGGCGCTCGTCCGGTAGGGTCTACGAGCCGGCGGCCTCGGTGAAGACGTACTCGTGCTGTCCGTCGCGGGTGATCAGCACCCGCTTGCCGTCCTTCTCGCCCACCACGAACTCGAAGCCCACGTAGCCGGGGTCGATGGTGATGAGCGAGATGGTCCCGTCGTCGTTCTTGCGCGTGGCCACGGCGGTCTTCCACTCGCCGACGTCCAGCACGGTCGCGTCGCCGCGCCGGGCGATGGTCAGCTTCCCCAGCTCCGCGCTCCGGTAGACGCCGGCGAGCCCGGAGACGACGGCCGGGGTGGGCGGGATGTCCAGCCTGCTGCGCAGCTTCTCTTGCTCGGCGCGCACCCGCTTCGCCTGGGCGGCGACGTCGCCCTCGGCCTCGGGCCTGCCGTCGAACAGCACCTCGAGGAGCCGGCGCATGAGCGGCCCGCGGATGAGCTCGCCGTTGTCGGCGTTGGTGAGGATGACCGCGCCGACGCCGTGCTCGGGCAGGACGAAGAAGTCGCTGTGGTACCCCAGCAGATCCCCGCCGTGGTGGACGACCGGTGTCCCCCAGCGGGTGTTGACCATGAGCCCCATGCCGTAGGTGTGGTCCTCGCCGATCTGGACCTGAGGCAGGCGGCGGGCGACCAGGTTCGTCTCGGAGACCAGCCGCTTCCCCCCAGGCAGCGTCCCCTTCGAGATCTCGAGGAGGGCGTACCGGGCGAAGTCGTGTGACGAGGTCCAGACGCCGCCCGCGGGCCGGTAGGCGACGAAGGTGTAGTTCGCGCTCATGTCCGAGATGCGCATCTTGCCGTCGGCGTCCTCGCCGTGAGGGGTCGCGTGATTCCCCCGGAGCGCGGTCCGGAAGTCGAAGGTGGTCTCGCGCATGCCGAGGGGGGTGAAGACCAGCTCGCGCATCGCCCGGTCGTAGGCGCGGCCGACCTCGAGCTTCGGGGCGTAGAGATGGCCGCCGATGTAGCCCGCGGCCGAGGCCATGACGTTCGAGTACTGGAAGACCTCGCCGAACCGGGTCGTCGGCTTCATGGTCGCCAGGAGATCGAACGTGGAGCTCGGCTTCGCCGGACCGCCCTCGAAGATGACCTCCAGGTCCTGGCGGGGCATCCCTGTGCAGGCGCAGATGAGGTGCTTGATCTGCACCTGGCGCGTGATGTCCGGGTCGGCGAGCTTGAAGCGCGGGTAGGCCTCGACCACCGGCTCGTCCCAGCGGATCCGGTGCCGGTCGACGAGCCGCGAGAGGAGGAGGGTGGTCATCCCCTTGGTGTTGGAGGCCGCGATGAACAGGGTGTGGGCATCGACCTTCTGCGGCTTCCCCAGCTCGCGGACCCCCAGGCCGCCCTCCCACACCACCTTCCCACCGTCGATGAACGCCAGTCCCACGCCGGGCACGCCGAGCTGGTCCATCGCCGACTGGACGAACGCCTTGAGCGTCTCGATGCGTGCGGCGTCCAGCGGGTGTGCTTTCCGTCCGGCGAAGGACTCGCGGGCATAGCCGGCCGGGCGGAGGCTACCGATGACCAGCCCGGTGGGGGCGAGGCGCTTCTCGAAGGTGGGCTCGGTCCCGTCGAGCATCACCACCGTCCACGCGTTGCCCTTGCGGTAGGCGATGGCCTGGGCGACGGCGCGCTCGTTGGGGGACGTCTCGTAGTCGAAGACCTGGCGCTCCTCCCAGCCTTCACGCCCCGGGCGCGGAGTGACCAGCTTCAGCGGCCGCTTCATGTCCGGCCGGTAGAGCTTCCACGAAGCGTCGACCGCGGCCTGAGCGTCGGGCGCCTCGACCGAGGCGATGGCGACATGGGAGTCCCCCTCCGGTGGGGTGAGAATGGTGAGGGCTCCCTTGTCCGCCGCCGACCACCCGCCGGGCGCGGTGTACGTGGCGCCGGCCTGGGTGGTCCGGGAGGTGTCGGCCGCGAGCGTCTGCGGGGCGACGGGGGCCTCCGTGGGAGGCGGCGCGGGCGCTGGCGCCGGTGCGGGCGCGCTGGCGGTCTTCGGGGGTGGCGTCTCGGAGTGAGCGCAGGCGAGAACGGAGGAGAAGACCAGGAGCGGAGCGAGGCGTCGCACGGCAGACCTCCAGGGCGAGGGAGCGCCGTTCTAGTGCGCCCGTGGTGGAGACGTGCCGGGAATCAGGCAACGGCCGTTCGCTACTCCCCGGCGAGTGCGGGGGCAGGGGACACCCGCGCGGCGCGGACCGCGGGCTGGACGCTCGCGAGCAGGGCCGTCGCAAGGAGCACGCCCAGCACGCCGGCCAGGGTCGGGACATCGACGGCATCGACGCCGAAGAGGAGGCCGGAGAACCCGTGGGCCATCACCGCGCCGCTGGAGACGCCGAGCACGGCGCCAGGGCCGACCCAGCGCAGTCCGGTGCCGAGCACCGAGCCGGCCTGCGTCGCCGGCGTGGCGCCGAGGGCGCTCCGGATGGCGAGCTCCCGTCGCCGCTGGACCTGTGCATAGGCCAGCACCGCGTACAGGCCCGACAGGCAGAGGGCGAGCGCCGCGGCGGCGAACAGCTCGAGCAGCCGGACCCCGGAGCGCCGCGCGGAGAGCACCCCCTCGAGCAGAGCCTCGCCGGGCTGAATCTGCGAGACCGGGATGTCCGGGTCCACCGCGTGGATGAGCTCGGCCAGGTGACGTCCGAGCCCGGAGCCGACCCGCTCCGTGCGGACGAGCACCGACAGGCCGGAGGCGAGCAGCGGCGCCACGCGCTCCGGCACCTGGTACAGCGGCGCGTACAGCGTCCCGGCGGGCCGTTCGTCCAGCGACTCGTGCTTCACGTTCGCTGCCACGCCGACCACGCGGTAGTCGACGGCGGGCTCGTTGGCGAAGCTCACGTGGAGCATGGCGCCGAGCGCGCTCGCTCCCGGCCAGAAAGTCCTCGCCAGCGTCTCGTCCACCACCACCACCCGGGGGTGGGCGGCGTCGTCCTCGGGACCGAAGCCGCGCCCCTCGCGCAGGCGGACGCCCGCGGTCTCGAAGTAGCCGGGGTTGACCCACCGGGTCTGCGCGCCGGGCTGCGCGTTCCGGGTGGGTGCGGGGCGGTCGAGGATGTCGAAGTCGGTGCGGCTGTTGATCCCGCTGAGAGGCAGGGCGTTCACCAGCGCGAGGCGGGCCTCGCCGTCGACCTCCTCGAGACGGTCCCGGACCCCGTCGTGGAACGCGCGGAGGGCGGTCGGGGTCCGGTAGCGCGCTGCCGGAAGGGAGACGCGGGCCACCGAGAGGCCGGCGAGCCGGAGACCGGGATCGACGCGCAGGAGCGCCGAGTCGCTCCGCCAGAGAAGGCCCACTGCCACCAGCAGGACCCCGGCGAGCGCGGCCTCGCCACCGACGAGCAGCGCGCGCAGGCGGAGCGCTGCGGGGCTGGCGGTCGCGTGCGAGTCGAGCTCGGCGGTGGTCCGGGGAGCTGTCGAGCCCGCGGCCGCGCCGGCGACGAGGAGGGTGGTCACGACCATCAGCAGTCCCGCCACGTAGAGCGCGACGCTCCAGTCGAGCCCGAGCTCCCCGAGGCGTGGCAGGTCGGCGGGAGCGAGCCGCCGCAGCACGTCCTGGCCGACCCAGGCGAGCCCGAGGCCGAGCGCCGCGCCGGAGGCGGTGAGGAGCGCGGCCTCGGCGGCGAGGTCGATCAGGAGCGCGCCCCGGCTCGCCCCCAGCGCCCAGCGGACCGACAGCTCGGAGCGCCGCGCGGCGACGCGGGCGAGGAAGAGGCTGGAGAGATTGGCGGTGGCGATGAGCAGCAGCAGCAGTCCCGCGGCTCCCAGCAGGAGCAACCCGGTCCGGTAGGCACCGACCCATTCGTCGCGGAGGCTGCGGACCCGCGGCGCGGTCATCTTGGCGTCCTCCTCCGGGTAGCGAGCGGCGAGGTCGGCAACGATGTCCGCCATCTCCTTGCGCGCCTGGGCGACGGTCGCGCCCGGGGCGAGGTGAGCGATGACGCGGAGGAAGTTCGAGCCTCGCTCGTTGCGCCGCCCATCGGCGGCCGGCCGGAGCGGGGCGAGGATCTCGGTGGACAGGTTGGGGAGGGCGAAGGCCTCGGGCAGGACGCCGACGACGGTGGCGGGCACGCCGTCGAGGGTGAGCGTCGCGCCGAGCGCGGAGGGGGACCGGCCGAACCGCTCGGCCCAGAGGCGATGACCGATGAGGACGACCGCCGGGCGGCCGGGATCGTCGTCGGCCGGCTCGAGCATCCGGCCGAGGACCGGTGACACGCCGAGCAGCGTACCCAGCTCGCCCGAGGCCTTGATGCCGGTGAGCCGGACGGGAGGGCCCTGACCGGTGAGGTTCACACCCCAGGTGGAGAGACCGACGAGGGCATCCAGGCGGGTGGTGCGAGCGCGGACGTCCGCGAGGTTGGGGATGGAGAAGAACGCGCGATCCCGGTCGGTGAGGGTGGACCAGATCCAGACCAGCCGGGCGGGATCGCGGAAGGGGAGCGCGCGGACCAGCACGCCCTCGATGCCGGTGGCGATGACGGCGTTGGCCGCGATGCACAGGGCGAGCGTCGCGACGACGCCGGCGGAGAACGCGGGAGCCCGGGCGATGCGGCGCAGCGCCGAGCGGACTTCCAGGCCGAGGAGGGACATCGGGGACCTCCCGTGTGCGAGCCCCATCGTCGAGCAAGCCGCGGGCCCGGGCCAACCGCCGGAGGCGATTCGGTCTCGCCCCGAGGAGACGTCCCGATTCCGGGAAGGAGGTTCCCCGTCCGGACGCCCTCAGGACGCCGGGACCGTCGCCTCCTGCTGCGGCGGCGCCACCCGGGGGAGCCTCAGTCGCGCATCGCATCCGCGCCGCCCCTCGGCGTTCCGCAGGCTGAGCGTCCCCCGGTGCGCCTCGGCGATCTGCCTGCACAGGACCAGCCCGATGCCCGAGCCCTCGGGCTTGGTCGTGTAGAACGGCACGAAGAGGTTCCGCGAGTCGAGGAGCCCCGGACCCTCGTCGGAGACGACCAGCTCCACCTCGCCCGGTGCCTCCTCCCAGCCGATGCTCACCCCGCCGCCGGTCTCGCCCGCCGCCTCGACCGCGTTCTTCAGCAAGTTGATCAGCAGTTGCTCGAGCTGGTCCGCGTCTCCCCGCACCCACGCCGATGGCCCGGACACCACCCGGACCCCCTTCGTCCGGTCCAGCGCGGTCACTCGCTGCACCAGCGCCGGGACGTTGACCGGCGCCAGCGTCGGTGGCGGCAGCTTCGCCAGGCGCGCGTACGCGGCCAGGAAGCGGGAGAGAACCTCGCTCCGGCGCGCCACCACCGTCAACCCGGAGCGCACGTCGTCCACCCAGGCCGACGGATCGCCCCTGCCGAGCACCGCCTGCAGGCTCGCGGCGATGCTCTGGATGGGCGCGAGTGAGTTGTTGATCTCGTGGCTCAGCACCCGGACGATGCGCTGCCACGCGGCGCGCTCCTCCTCACGCACCACCCGCCGAAGGTCGGCGAGCACCACGAGGGTGTGCGGCAGCCCTTCGCGCCGGAACTGCGAACGGCGGAGCTCGTACGGCCCGGCCTGCCCGCCGAACCCGTCCACCCGCCGTGGCGTCTCGCCGTCCAGGAGCCGGGCCATCCCCATCGATTCCGCGTCGCGCCCGATGAGCTGCGAGGGCGCCCGCTGCAGCAGCCTCGCCCCGGCGCGATTGACCAGCCGGAGCAGCCCCGAGCCGTCGACTGCGAAGATGGCGACGTCGATCTCCTCCAGCACCTGGCCCAGCAGCGCGCTGGCCTCGAGCTCCCCCAGCCGGCCGGAGCGCAGCTGATCGCCGAGCGCGTTCACCTCCCAGGCCACCTCGCCCACCGGGTCGTCCCGGTCCGCGTCGCGCCCGCGGACGGAGTAGTCACCTTCCCGGAGGGCCGAGACCAGGTTGCTCAGCGTCTTCAGCCGCAGGACCATCCGGCTGCGCAGCCGGGCGATGACCACGAGCGAGACCGCGAACGCGGCCACGACCAGCCCCCACCGGAGCGCCCCCGGAGGAAGCGAGCGCCAGGCCAGCACCGCCGCGAGCGCGAGGCCCGGCACCGTTGCCAGCAGCGCGCCCAGCGCGAGTCGTCGCTCGAAGGTGAAGAATCGACCCATGTCCGCCCTGGGCCCGGGAGAATGCCAGGTCAGCTGGCCTTCAGCCCGTACTGCTGGAGCCGGCGGTACAGCGCGCTCCGGGACAGGCCGAGGATCTTCGCCGCGTCGCTCACGCTGCCGTCAGTGCGGCCGAGCGCCCGCTGGATGAGGTACCGCTCGGCGTCCTCGAGCGTCATGTCCTCGACCCGTGCCCCGCCGTCCCGGGGACGGAGGACGAGGTCCTCGGGGGTGAGCTCGGTCCCGCGGGCCATCAGGACGGCGCGCTCGACGCAATGCTCCAGCTCGCGGACGTTGCCGGGCCAGGGGTACTCGAGAAGAGACTTGAGGGCCGCGGCGCCGAAGCGCTGCACCGGCTTGCGGTACCGGGCGGCCTGGGCGAGGAGGAACGCGCTGGCCAGGGCCGGGATGTCCTCGCGGCGGTCGCGCAGGGGCGGGAGCACCACCTCCACCGTGTTGAGCCGGTAGAGCAGATCCTCCCGGAAGGCCCCGGACTTCACCGCGGCGTGGAGGTCGGCGTTGGTCGCAGCCAGAACGCGGGTATCGGCGCGGCGGACCCGGCTGCTCCCCACCGGATGGAACTCGCCGGTCTGCAGGACCCGGAGGAGCTTCGCCTGCTGGCCGAGGGGCATGTTCGCCACCTCGTCCATGAACAGGGTGCCCTGGTCTCCCAGCTCGAAGCAGCCGGTGCGGTCCGCCTTCGCGTCGGTGAAGGCGCCCTTCACGTGGCCGAAGAGCTCGCTCTCGAAGACGCCCTCGCTGAGGGCGCCGGCGTTCACCGGGACGAAGGGCTTCCCGGCGCGGTGGCTCATCGCGTGGATGCGCCGGGCGACGACCTCCTTGCCGGTCCCGTGCTCACCGGTGATGAGGACGTTCGCGTCGGAGGGGGCGATGCGGTCCACCAGCTCCAGCACCGCCTTCATCGCCCGCGACTCGGCGACCATCCCCGGGGCGCGGGTCTGGAGCCGCTCGTTCTCTGCCGACAGCCGGCGGCTCTTCCGCAGCGCGTCCGCGAGCTCGACGTGGCTGCGGAGGGTGGTGACCAGCCGGGTGTTGTCCCAGGGCTTGGTGACGTAGTCGCGCGCACCGCCGCGCATGGCGTCCACCGCCCCCTCGACGCTGCCCCAGGCGGTCATCACCACCACCGGGAGCTGAGGGTCCAGCTGCTGCAGCTTGGCGAGCAGCTCCAGGCCCTCGCGACCCGAGGTGGTGTCGCGGGTGTAGTTGAGGTCCATCAGGACGACGTCGACGTCCTCGGTCTCCACCGCGCCGAGCACCCCGGCGGGCGAGCTGGTGGGGACCACGCTGAAGCCGTTGGCCTTCAGGAGGAGCCGGAGGGCCTCCACGACGTCCGGCTGGTCGTCGGCGACGAGGATTCGGGGCTGGGCGAGCGACACGGTCCGCCTCCTCCTAGTCCCGGAGCCAGCCGTCGGCCATGTGGAGGGTCCGTCTTCCGTAGCTGGCGTTGTCTGCACTGTGCGTCACCTGGACGATGGTGGTGCCTTCGCCGTTGAGACGACGGAACAGCGCCATGATTTCCGCCGCCTGCTCGGAGTGCAGATTTCCGGTCGGCTCGTCGGCCAGGAGGAGGGTGGGCTCGTGGATGATGGCCCGGGCGACCCCCACCAGCTGCTGCTGCCCGCCCGAGAGCTGGGAGGGGTAAAGGTCCTTCTTGCCGACGATGTGGAACCGGTCGAGGGTGTCCGCCACCCGGGCCTGGATCTCCTTCCGGGGGAAGCCGCGGTACCCGAGCGGCACCTCCAGGTTCTCGGCCACCGTCAGGTCGTCCAGCAGGTGGTAGCGCTGGAAGACGAATCCCACGTGGCGGCGGGCGAGGGCCTGGCGGTCCTTCGCGGACATCCGGTCCACCCGCTGCCCGTCGAGCTCGAACTCACCGGCCCAGTCGGCGTCGAGCATCCCCATCACGGCGAGCAGCGTGCTCTTCCCCGCGCCGGAGGGGCCCATGAGGGTGAGGAAGTCCCCCTTCTCCACCACCAGGTTGACGTTCCGCAGGAGGAAGAGCGACCCGTTGCCCGAGCGGACCGCCTTTTCCAGACCTCGGATGCGGATCATTGCCATCGCCTTTCGTCGCGGTCGCAGCCCATCCGTGCCATGCGCGCCGGCGCAGGCGAGCTCCACAGTGCCTGCACAGCCCAGCCCGCGGCGGCTGCCGCGTGGTCGAGGGGCCGGGTACGCACCGCGCGCGCGGCGGCGGCAACGGCCGGGTCCTCGGAGAGCCGCACTCCGGCGGCGAGGAGCATGGTGCCGACCAGCAGCAGCAGCGCACCCCGGCGCTCTGGCGCGGCGCCCACCACGTTCACCCCAGAGCGCCCGCGGTGCCGTCCTCGACCACCCGTCCGTCGAACAGGCTCACCGAACGGGTGGCCAGCTTCGCGTGACCGAGGTCGTGGGTCACCATGCAGAGGGTCGCGCCGCCGGCGTGAAGCTCGCGGAGGAGATCCATCACCGCCTGGCCGTTCTTCGAGTCGAGGTTTCCGGTGGGCTCGTCGGCGAGGAGGAGCAGCGGATCGCCGGCGACGGCCCGGGCCACCGCCACGCGCTGCTGCTGACCGCCGGAGAGCTGACCCGGCAGGTGCTTGCGGCGGTGGGCCATGCCCACCCGCTCGAGCGCGTTCTCGACCTTCCGCTTCCGCTCGGCCGCGGGCATGCCCCGGTAGGTGAGCGGCAGCTCCACGTTCTCGAAGACGGTGAGGTCCCCGATGAGGTTGAAGCTCTGGAAGATGAACCCGATCTGGCGGTTCCGGACCCAGGCGCGCTGCGACGCGCTCAGCCCCGACACCGGACGTCCGTCGAGGAGGTAGGTCCCCGAGCTCGACGTGTCGAGCAGGCCCAGGATGGCGAGGAGCGTCGTCTTCCCCGAACCGGAGGGCCCGACGATGGCCACCCACTCTCCCTGGTGCACCGTCATGTGCACGTTGGAGAGCGCGTGGGTCTCCACCTCGTCCGTGAGGAAGACCTTCGTCACGCCCTCGAGGTGGAGCAACCGCTGTCCGGCGGCGGGACGAGCGTCTGGGGTGACTGCCTGGACTGCGGTGTCGTTCATCTGAGCCTCACGGTCTCGCTCGTGTCCCATGCAGACATGTCCGAGAGCACCACCCGGTCTCCCTCGGACAGCCCGCTCTTGACCTCGATGGTGTTGACGCTGCTGCGGCCCAGGGCGACGCGGGTTCGCTGGGCGGTGTCGCTGCCCGGGGCAAGGCGGTAGAGCTCCACCGTGCTCTCGGGCTGCGCGCCGGCGGGGCGGCCCACGAAGAGCACGTCAGGGAGCTTCTCGATCTCGATGGTGCCCTCGACGGTGAGGTCGGGACGGGCGCCCTTGGGAAGCTGGCCCTCGAGCTCGACCTCGACGAGGACCGTGCCCTGGGAGGCGGCGGGATTCACCCGGCGCACGTGGCCGGGGACGATACCGTTCCGGGTGTCCACCTCGACGCGCTGGCCGAGGGCGACGTCGCGGGCCTGCGTCTCGGGGATGCGCAGCTCGGCCTTCAGCTCGCCAGGCTGCACGACCTTGGCGAGGAGGGTGCCGGGGGTGACCCACTGCCCGAGCTCGAGCGGGAGGTCCTGGAGGATGCCGTCGTCACCGGCCTGGACCTTCATCGAGTCGACCAGCTGCTTGCGGAAGCGCGCCACCGCGCGGAGCTTCGCCAGCTGGTCGCCGACCGCGTGGGTCCGCGAGGCGAGGCTCTTCTGGATCACCTCGACCTGATCCTTGCCCAGCTTGAGGCGCTCGTTGAGATCGTTCGCCCGGTCGCTGCTCAGCCCGGTGTCGATGTCCGAGAGCATCGCCTTGGAGTGGAGCTTCCGGTCGGCCTCGGCGCGTCGGCGAGCGTCGGCGGCGTCGGTCTCGAGCTGGGCCACGCTCGACTCCTGGCGGAGCCGGTCGGTGGCGAGGTTGCTCTTGAGGGCGAGGAGGTCGGCCTCGGCGGAGGAGACCTGCCGCTCGGCCTCGAGCGACTGGAGCATCACGTCCGGGTTGGAGAGCTCGATGAGCAGCGTGTCCGCCTTCACCGGCGCGCCGGGGCGGAGGTGGATCCGTTCCACGCGGCCCGCGGTGTCCGCGGTGATCCACCGGATGTGCTCCGGAACCAGGGTGCCCGGACCCTTCACCGCGCGGAGCATCGATCCGCGGCGGACGCTGTCGATCCACACGCCGCTCTTCTCCACCGACGGGGCCGCCGGCTTGACGCGGGTGACTCCGAAGGCGAGCACCGCCACCAGGAGCGTGGCCCCGCCGGCGAGGTAGACCGGGCGGAGGTTTCGAACTCTTTCGCGAGGGATGTCCACGGCTGTGGAGGAGCGTTAGCGAGGTCCGTGCCATCGCACTTCGACCGCACAGCCCCCCGGAATCGCTGCGCTTTGGAAGGTGTCTGGCTCCCGGCGATGGCCGCGGAAGGCGGCGCGCGCGGCACGGCAAATCCCGGAAACGGACACCGGAGCGCGCCAGCGTTGAGGCTCACTCCCCCGCACCAGGGGGAGGCCTGCGGAAGCGCGCGGGAGCGCGCCAGCGTTGAGGCTCACTCCGACTGCAGTGCGAGCGCGGGCGATGCCCGGCTGCTGCGCCGCGCGGCGAGCGCGTTGGCGGCCAGGGCGATCAGCGACAGCCCCCCGGCCGCGGCGAGCAGGGTGACCGGGTCGTGCGGCTCGACGCCGAACAGGAAGCCGCGGAGCAAGGACACCCCGGCTCCGGTCGCGACGATGCCCACGAGCAACCCGCCCACGACCGGGCGCATCGCTCCCAGCACCAGCTCGCGGAGGATGCGCGCCGCGGTCGCCCCGAGCGCCATCCGGATGCCGAGCTCGCGGGTCCGCTGGGCGACCGCGTGAGTGACGACGCCGTAGATTCCGGTGACCGCGAGCACGAGCGCCAGCGCTGCCACCAGGGAGAGAAGGGTCATCGCCTGGCTGCGGTCGGCGAGGCTCCGATCGACGAGCGCCGCCATCGGGGAGAGGCGACCGAAGGCCTGCTCCGGGTCCGCCGTGCGCACGGCATCGCGAACGGCCGCCTGCAGCACGGCGGGCGAGGCGTTGCCCCGGGCCACGACATTCAGGAGCGGCCAGGGCTCCACCCCGAGCGGGACGTAGAGCTCCGGCCGCGGCGGGCGGTCGAGGCCCACGAAGCGGATGTCTCCCACGACACCGACCACGGAGAGGTCCGTCTCCGAGTTGTTGATGCGCACCGCCACCCCGAGCGGGTCACGTCCCTTGAGGAACCGGCGCACGAACTCCTCGTTGACGATGGCGACCGGGGCGCCGGGGCGCTCCTCGGACTCGAGGAAGGTCCGACCCGAGCGGAGGGGAATGCGGAGGGTGCGGAAGTAGTCGCCGGTGACGAGCCGGAAGTCGGCGTCGACCGAATCGACCCGGTCGGGGACGACGACGCTCCGGTCGCTGTTGCCGCCGGCCAGCGGGATGCGAGAGGCGAAGGCGGCGTCGGTCACCTCGGGACGCTCGCCGAGCGCCGCGAGGACCCGACGGAAGAACGCGCGCTGGCGCTGCACGTCCGGGTAGCCCGTCTGGGGGAGCCACAGGCTTCCGGTCACCACGCCGGAAGGGTCGAACCCGGGCGCCACGTGGTGGAGCTGGACCAGGCTCCGCACCAGCAGGCCGGCGGAGGAGAGGAGCACGAGGGTGAGGGCGATCTGGCCGCCCACCAGCAGCTCGCGTGCGCCGCGCGCGCGCCGTCCCCCGGCGGCCGCTGCGTCCTGCGCGCGGAGGATCGCTCCGTCGGCGGGACGGGCCAGGGCCGGGCCCACGCTGATCGCCAGCGTCGTGCCCAGGGCCAGCAGGGCGGTGAATCCGAGCACCGCCGCGGAAGGCCGGAGCATCTCCCGGGTCAGCTGCTGCGGCCAGAGCGAGAGGAGCACCGGCGGCATCAGACGAGACAGGCCCGCCCCGAGCGCCGCGCCGAGGACGGCGAGCACGAGCCCCTCGAGGAACGTCATCCGGAACAGCTGGAGCCGGGAGGCGCCGAGGGCCACCCGGATCGCCAGCGCGTGCCTTCGCCGGAGCGCCCGGGCCAGGAGCAGCGCCGCCACGTTCGCGCAGGCGAGCACGAGGGTGAAGAGCGCCGCGGCCGACAGGAGGAGCAGCATCGGCCGGACCGAGCCGACCAGGTTCTCGTGGAAGGGCACGAGGTGCAGCCGCTGATCGGGATCGCTCGTCCCGGCGTGGAGCGTTGCCTGCTGCCGGGAGAACGCGTCCAGCTCCGCCTGGGCCCCGGCGAAGGTGACGCCCGGGGCGAGCCGGGCCGCCACCTCGATGTAGTTGGCGCCGTACTCGCGCGACTGGTCCTGGAGGGGTCGCAGGGGATGGTCCGGCACCCGGAAGCGCGGCGTGATCCAGATCTCGTTCTCCGGCGGCACGGCGAACTCGGACGCGACCACGCCCACCACCGGCAACGGCTCGCCGTTCAGTGTGAGCGTGCGACCGACGATTCCTGGATCCGCGCCGAACATCCGCCGCCAGAGCCTCTCGGAGATGACCGCCTCCCGCGTCCCCACCGGCAGCCCCGGGTCGAAGGTCCGCCCGAGCAGGACGCGGGCCGGGAACACCCGGAAGAAGCTCGTCGACGCGACCGCGCCCGGCAGCCGCACCGGCTCTCCCGACGGGCCGGCGTTGAACGCGTGGCTGCGCCAGCCTGCGACGTCGGAGAAGGCGCGGGTGGACGCGGTGAGGTCCGTCAGGTCGCCCCCGGCGAGGACCGGGGAGGTCGCCCCGCCGGAGAACGTGCCGGAGAGCACGCTCCCGACCCGGTTCGCGCCGCCGAAGGGAAGCTCGCGGAGGAGCACCGCGTGGAGGGCGGAGAAGAGCCCGGTGTTCACGCCGAGCGCCAGCCCGAGCGCGACGATGGCGAGGGCGGAGGTCCCCCGGTCGCGCCAGAGCGAGCGTGCCGCCAGTCGCAGGTCGTGCATCGCGTCCGAGGGCGAAGCCAGTCCCGTGCCAGGGGCCAGCCTCGGTCGCGAGGGGCCGGGCGCCCGCGGACGTCCCGCGCCCGGGACATGGCTTCCCGGAACCGGCTCAGCGGGGCGGCCGGACACGCCTCCGGACGAGGGCGGCGAGGCTCAGCGCCGCGAGGAGTGCACCTGGCGCGCCGCTCGTGTCCACGGCAGCGCAGCCGCCGGTCGTCTTCGTGGCGACGCCGGGACCCGGATTCCCCGGCGGGAGTCCCCCCGGCCCGCCGCCGCCTCCTCCTCCGCCTCCTCCTCCGGTGCCGGGCTCGCTGCCCCCGTCGGGGGAGCAATCGCGCGAGGCGAGCCCCACAGGGTACACGTCGCACAGGAACTGCTCGCTCGCCGGATCGAGGACCCGCTTCGAGGTCTCACCGATCGGCGCGGTGGCGAACATGGTGGAGGACGGGTCGGGCGAGTGGCCGAGGCCGAGCGCATGGCCGAGCTCGTGGGTGACGGTGTTCTGCACGTCGTTGCCCACGCAACCAGAGGTGACGTTCCCCGGCGTGCAGGGCGGCGAGTCCACGATGCTCAGGTAGGAGATGGCGCCGTTGATCTCGATGTCGGTGTCGAGGAGCGCTCCGGTCTGGTCGAAGGTGACAATGGTGAGCGCGAGCAGACCCGCCCCGTAGCTCCAGCAGTCGTAGACGTTGCCGCAGGTGCCGGCGGCGACGCACGGGTCGCCGGCAGGCACGGCGCGCATGCAGTCGGTGGTGCGCACGAGGATGAGGTTCTCGTTCGCGTGGGGGGGGTCGTAGCCGATGACGCGGGACGGGGAGTGCGTGCCCTCGAACAGCCGGAGGCTACTGCAGCGGCTCGTCTGCGCGGCCCAGGTCGCCTCCGAGCGAGAGACGGCGTCGAAGAATCCGCTGCCCAGCTTGAAGTCTCCGGCCGAGCCCTGGACGAAGGTGACCTGCCCGGTGGATCCGGCGGCCACCGGCCAGCGCAGGCAGTGCCCCCCGTCGGAGGTCTGCTCGCGCACGTACCCCGCATCCGTCTGTCCGACGAAGAGACGCGCGGCGAGGAGGAGCGGGAGAGTCATCGGGTCGCCGGAGGCGCGTTCACGCTCCCGCCTGGCGGCCCGCGGGCGATCGGCGGCCGGCGAGGGCGAGCAGGAGCACGAGGACACCTGGGCCGAGCACGGCCGGATCCCCCGCGCTGCTGCATCCTCCGGAGCTGCTGCTTCCCCCGCCTCCGCCTCCGCTCGACGAGCAGTCCTGCGAGGGCTGCCCCGAGGGGTACACGTCGCAGACGAACTGCTTGCTCCCGGAGTCCAGTACCCGCTTCGAGGTCTCGCCGAGGGGCTCGCTCGCGTACATGGTGGAGGACGGATCCGGCGAGTGGGCGAGGCCGAGGAAATGCCCCATCTCGTGGGTGGCTGCGTTCTGCACGTCGTTGGCCACGCAGCTGGTGGAGATCGACCCCGGGCTGCAGGGAGGCGAGTCGACGAGGGTGGGCGTGGCCGAGGCGGCGTTCATCTCCACGTCCGCATCGACCAGCTCGCCGGTGGAGACGATGTAGCTCGAGGTCGTGAGCGCCACGACGGTCGCGCCGTGGTCCCAGCAGTCGTAGGTGTTTCCGCACGTCCCGGCCGCGACGCAGCCGTCTCCCGGCGGGGTCACCGCCGAGCAGAGGGCGGTGCGGAACAGGACCAGGTTCTCGTTCTGCCCGCTCTGGTGGTAGCCGACGAATCGCGACGCCGAGCGCGCCCCCTCGACGAGATCCATGTCGCCGCAGGTCTGCAGCTGCGCTTGCCAGGTCTGCGCCGAGCGGGAGATGGCGTCGAACACCCCCGCGCCGAGCGCCGGGTCTCCCAGGGTGCTCTGGACGAAGGTGACGCTCCCCCGCGCGCCGGAGCCCACCGGCCAGCGGAGGCAGTGCGAGCCGTCGTCGGTCTTGGTCCGCTCGTAAGGGACGGTCTGGCCGAGCAGCAGCCCGGAGAGGAGGACCGCGATCGACGCCTTCATCGCGCGGCCCGGACCGAGGTGCGGAGCTCCGAGAGCGGCACCGCGGTCCGCGCCGCGGGCTCACGGCCGGCAGGCGAGACCAGCTCCAGCCCGTCGGTGGACGCCGGCACGGCGCGGAGCTCGCTGCTCCCCTCGGCGGGAACGACCCGATAGACGCCCTGCGCGAGGCCCACCACGCGGTGGTAGGGCCCGGTTCGCTCGAGGAAGAGCACCACCCGCTCGCCACTGGCGAGGGGCGCCACGCCGGACACCCGCTGGCCGATGCCGTCGACCTCGCCGCCCGGCTGGACGACGGTGATGCGCCCGGTGGCGCTGCCCTTCCACGTGTCGCGGACCTCCACCACGACGTGGGTGACGATGCGGCGGTGGTCCCCGGTCCAGGCCGAGGAGCTGGAGACGACCTTGCCGTCGACGACGTCGGTCGCAGCGGCGGTGAGGGCAGGGGCATCGAGCCGGACCGCGGTGCTGGCCAGCGCCGCGCCCGCCACGAGGAGGGTCAGGAGGAGGAGCGTTCTCACGGAAGCGACCGTAACCCGGCTCGGGAGGCAGCGGCCTGGGGCATGTAGGTGAATGTCCGCCAGGGCCGATGTCAGAGCGGCGAGAGGCAATGCCACCCTCAGGAGTGGTGGCGTGCCCGTCATCCAGATGACCGTCGTCGCGCAGTCGAGCCGGCCACGGTTCACCTCCCGGGGAGAGCTGGAGGCCGCCGCCTTCGCGACGGTGGCGGGGATCGACTTCCTCTGCGGGGCCTGTGACCGGGTGGTGCTCGCCCGGGTCGTCCCGAAGTTCGCGCTGGCGCACTCCTTCCCCTGTCCGCACTGCGGGGCGCTGAACGAGGCGCCCTGAGGCCGCGCGTCCCGGGCTCCGGAGTCACCGAGGCGACGTGAGCGAGCGGGTCACCGCTTCCGCCGGGGGCGACCCCGGCGGAGCTTCGCCCCTGCCCGCCGGAGCGTGCTCAGGATGGTGGGGAGGGCCGCCTTGTACCTCCGCGCGAGCTGCGCGCTGGTCGAGCCCTTCTCGTACTCCTTCCGGAGCTGCCTGGCCTTGACGTCGTCGAACTTGGGCGGCGCGCCGCGACGGCCTCCGCCGGCCCGGGCAGTGCCCGCTGCACGACCGGCCCGCATCCGGACCGCTCCCTGGAGCGCCCCGCTGATGCTGGCCAGCCGGCGCTCGAGGACCTCGTTCCGCTGCGCGAGCCGGTCGATCTCGCGTCCGAGATCGCGAAGCAATCGCTTCACATCCGACATGGTAGTCGTGTCCCTGGAGACGCATCGAATTTCGGCGACAACCGAATTGCGCCTTCAGCCCGCAGACTAACTTGCGTCGGTCTTCCTGGACACTTCCTGGCGGCGCCGCCAAACAACAAAGAACAACGAGGACGGACGCTTCGAAAATCCGGTCTACTGCACGTCCTCTTCCACCGTGAGCTGGTAACTGTCCTGGAAGTTCGACTCGCGGTTCTTCGAGTCCTGCACCTTGAAGAGGTAGACGCCGGGTTCGGCGGCGTAGCGGATGATCTCCGGCGCGTCGCCCTTCGCCCGGTCCGAGGTCTGCACGAGCGCCAGAGAGCCGTCCTCGTTGCGCTGGTACAGGAACAGCGCCACGTCCACCTTCAGGATTCCGGTGAGCGTCGCCTTGAGCGCGGTCTTCACCGGTCGCTCCGACAGGTCGAGACGGAAGTAGTCCACGTCCTTCTTCGGGTAGACCGTCCCCCGGATCGGCTTCCCCAGGGTGAGCGCGGTGGCCTGGTCGGCCGTGTCGTTCGGCTCGCGCTCCTCGCTCCCGTCGTCGGGGATGGCCCGGGCGGTGAGGCGGTAGGGCTGGTCCGGGTTCTCGAACTCCCGCACCCACTTGCCGTCCACCTTGCGGAGCGCGCCCTCCACCTTCACGAAGCACTCCTTCGAGCAGGCCACGCTGTTCAGCCGCTCCGGCTCCTTCACCGCGCCGTCGTTGGAGCGCTGGAGCACCTTCTCCGTCCCTGGCTTCGCCCCCGGCTCCACCACCGAGAGCTGGAGGTCGAGCTTCTCCACCCCGCTCAGCTCGAAGCGGACCAGGGACGGCTGCGCCGGGCGGACGACGTAGTAGTCCACGTCGGTCTTCGGGGTGAGGAACCCCTCGCGGTACCCGTCGAGCGGAAGCGGCGTGGCGTGCGCCAGATCGTCGTTGGGCTCGTACTCCGCGCTGGCTCCCGCGGCCTCGCGAGAGATCGTGAGGGTGTAGGGGTGCTCGGCGTCGAACCCGCGGCGGGCCTCCTTGCCGGTGCCGGTCCAGGCGCTCTTCACCACCACGTCGATGACCCGGTCCGTCGCCCGCACCGCCACGTTGCGCTGCGAGAGCGGCTGCCCCTCCGTGCCTCGCGCGGTGAAGAGGGTGGCCTCGGCCTCGGAGAGGATCTGCACCTCCGGCCGCACGCCCTGGACGCCGGATAGCTCGATGCGCAGCGCGATCCGCGGCGCCTCGGGCGCCACCACCCCCGCGTCGACCTCGCCCCGCGTGCCCCCCAGGGGCGGCGGCTGGGTGGGGAAACCCTCCGGGCGCGGCGGCTCGGCGGCGGTCTCCACGGGTGGAGTCGGCGCGGCCGCCGTGGGAGCTCCCCCGGCGTCGGCCACCGTCGCGGCCGTCCCAGCGTCCTCCGACGTGTCGAGCACGATGCGGAAGTGGTCCTCGTCACCGGGCGAGCCGTAGAGGCCCTGGACGGTCCAGGCGTCTCCCTGGGGCTGGAGCTCGGTGGCGTCGGCGTGACGGTCATTGGGCTCCAGCTCGATCCCCGGCCTGGGCTCGCCGTATCGGACCGACAGGGTGTAGGCCCCGCCGCCGCCCTTGCGCGCCGCCGACACCCGGAGGAGCAGCTTCCCGCGCACCGTGAGGTTCGGGAACCGCGCGGGCTGACCCTCCGCCTCGGCGCTCACCGCGGCCAGCCGGGTGCGGGTCTCGTCGTACGCCTCGAGCAGGACCACCGTCCCGGGGATGCCGGTGACCCACACGTCGACCGCCCGCGGCCGGTCGCCGAAGAGCAGGTACCAGTCCTCGTCCGCCCGGGCGGGGGTGCTGGAAAGGCTCGCCGTCACGTCGGTGCTCTCCCCGAGCGCCATGGACTGCTCGGGACGGTCGTCTGGCTCGACCTCGGCCCGCTGGGCCGGTCCGGCGTCCTGTGCGGCCGCGGGAGGAGCCTCCTGCTTGCGCGGACACCCGGTGACGAGGAGGAGGAGGGACAGGACGCCGAGTGCGCGCGCGGGGCTCACCCCACCGCAACTAGCACACGGGCCCCCCGTGGCTCGCGACGCTGGAGTGGATGGCCCCTCGTGCGCGATGCTCTGCCATTCCCGGACCCACATGACCCTCAGCCCGCTCCTCGGAGTCGTCCTCTCGGCCGTGCCTGGACTCGGCTACGTGCAGGCCAGCGACTGGTTCGAACACGCGAGCAACCCCGCTCACTTCCAGCCCCTGCAGCTTGTGGACGGAAACCTCAAGACCGGATGGTGCTCCTCCAGCGCGGACGCGCAGGCCGACGCCCTCAGCTTCGGCGTCGCCTCGGCGGTCGTCGTGGACGAGGTGCGGGTCGGCACCGGGAACCAGGCGGACACCGCGTCCTTCCACGCCTCGGCCCGGCCACGGAAGTTCGTCCTGCGCACCGACGGGCGGGCGAGCACCTTCTCGGTCGCGGACACCGAGGGAATCCAGACGGTGAAGCTGGACCAGCCGCTCCAGGGCCAGGTCTTCACCCTCGAGGTCCTCGACGTCGAGCCCGCCGAGGACCCGGCCGCCCCGGCGTGCCTGTCGGAGCTGCAGCTCGTCTCCCATGGCAAGCCCGTGCCCAATCCCAAGAGCAAGCTCCTCAAGTGGGACGCGCAGCGGCAGCGGCTCCTCGGCAGCTGGTACGCGGGCGACGAGGGCAACCCCGACCGGAGCCTCTCCTTCTTCCTCGACGGGACCTGGCAGCTGCGGACGGTCGTCTACGACGAGCCGACCCGTCCAAAGCTGGTCAACGGGACCTGGGGCCTGGAGAAGAAGGGCCTGTGGATGAAGGCGCCCACCTCCGCCAAGGGGCGGGTCACCCCGGAGCTGGAGACCAAGGCCGACGCGCACGGGAAGCCACGCGTCACGCTGACCCTCAAGGGCAGCGTGCCCGCGACGCTGCGGGTCCCGTTCCGCGACCGGAGGTGAGCCCCCCTTCGGGGCTCAGCGGCCGGCGGCGCTTTTCTTCTTCCGCGACGAGAACCGCTGGAAGAAGTCCACGATCTCCTGCTGCGCCACCTTCGCGTCGGTCGCGTCCTTGAACTCCGACTCGAGGAAGATGCCACCGCAGGACTCGCACGTGTCGTAGTGGAGGGGGTGCTGCCGGTCCCCGCCGTCGACCCGGACCAGATCCACCTGGCACTCGGGGCACTGACCGGTGAGAGCCTCGGCATCGACGCGTCCTCCCAGGCTTTCCAGCCCGGGGAGGTTGTTGTGGAGGAGGAGGCGGTTCAGATCCGCCACATCCAGCCACAACCCGCCGCACTCTCCGCAGCGTCGCAACGTCGTCTCTTCACCTTCCAGCTCGGCCATCTCGACGTTGCAGCCGGGGCAATCCATGAAAAAGCGTCTTCTCCGTGCAGGGGGAGCAATGCTCCGTCGTCGACAGGTGGAACCCCTGAGTCTAGGGCCGGGAATTTTCTGCCTGCAACCGGCAGTGCTGCCTGCTGAACGGCTTTTCCGCTTTCACTTCACCCGGGTGGTCCGGGCGCCCAGCGTCTGGAGCTTCCGTTCCAGGCCCTCGTAGCCCCGGTCCAGGTGGTAGACCCGCGCCACCCGGGTGGTACCCGCGGCCCGCAATCCCGCGAGGATGAGCGAGGCGGACGCCCGGAGATCGGTCGCCATCACCGGCGCGCCGGAGAGGGTGTGGACTCCCTTCACCACCGCGGTGTGCCCCTCCACCCGGATGTCCGCGCCCATCCGGCGTAGCTCGGCGACGTGCATGAAACGGTTCTCGAAGATGTTCTCCGAGACGACGCTGGTGCCCCGGGCCACGCTGAGCAGGGCCATCAGCTGCGCCTGCATGTCGGTGGGGAAGCCCGGGTGCTCGGTCGTGTGCAGGTCGACCGGCTCGGGAACCTCCGGCCCCTTGCAGCGGAGGCCGTCCGCGGTCGGCGCCACGGTGCACCCGGCCTCGCGCAGCTTGCCCACCACCGCGTCGAGGTGCGCGGGGACGGCGCCGTGCACGTGCACGTCTCCCCGGGTGATGGCCGCGGCGACCAGGAGCGTCCCGGCCTCGATCCGATCCGGGATGACGGTGTGCTCGGTGCCCGACAGGCGGCTCACCCCCTCCACGACCATCAGGTCGGTCCCGGCCCCCTGGATGCGGGCCCCCATCGCGTTGAGCGCGCGGGCGAGGTCCTCCACCTCCGGCTCCCGGGCGGCGTTCTCCAGCACGGTCGTCCCCTCGGCGAGCACGGCGGCCATGAGGACGTTCTCCGTGCCGGTGACGGTGATCGTGTCGAACCGGACGGTGGCCCCCCTCAGCCGCTCGGCCCGGGCCTCGACGTAGCCTCCCTCGAGGAGGATCTCCGCGCCGAGCGCCCGGAACCCCTTCAGATGCTGGTCGATCGGCCGGGCGCCGATGGCGCACCCCCCGGGGAGCGAGACCCGCGCCCGTCCGAAGCGGGCGAGCAGCGGCCCGAGGACGAGCACCGAGGCGCGCATCTTGCGGACCAGGTCGTAGGGCGCCTCGGGCGTCACGCTCGGCGGGGCATGCACCCGGACCACGTGTCGCTCCGCCCCCGGGACCCGGTGGGCGTCCACTCCCATGGTCCGGAGCAGCTCGAGCAGGGTCGTGACGTCGGCCAGGTCGGGGACGTTCCGGAGGGTGGTCGGGCCCTCGCCCAGGAGGGCGGCCGCCATCAGGGGAAGGGTGGCGTTCTTGCTCCCCGACACGCGCACCTCGCCCTCCAGCCGGGTGCCGCCGTCAATGTGAATCTGGTCCAAGCGCTCCGTCTCCTGGGTGCGTGGTCGCCGGGCCGCGGGGGTGTGTCCCGAGGGCCAGGCGATCGTGTCGAGCAAGGTCGCGTTCGATGCGGACGGAGCCATATCCGGCCGCCTCGAGCAAGGAGTGGACCGCCGGACCCTGACCGTCGCCGATCTCCAGCGCGAGGAGCCCGCCGGGCACGAGGCGGCGCGGCGCCTCCTCGGCGATGCGGCGGACCACGTCGAGCCCGTCGGCGCCGCCGTCGAGCGCGAGCGGCGGCTCGCGGCGCACCTCGGGAGACAGGGTGGGTAGCTCTCCCGTCGGGACGTAGGGCGGGTTGGCGACGACGACGTCGAAGGGTGGCTCCCCCTCGACCGGGGCGAGGAGGTCGCCGAGGCGCGCCTCGAACCGGTCGGCCGGCCCGAGCGCCGCGGCGTTGGCCCGGGCCACCTCGACCGCGCCGGGCGAGGTGTCGGTCGCGAGCACCCGGGCGCGCGGGCGCTCCAGCGCGAGCGTGATCCCCACGCACCCACTGCCGGTGCAGAGGTCCAGGACGCGGATCTCCGCGTCGCGGGGCACGGCCTGGAGCACCGCCTCCACCAGCAGCTCGGTCTCGGGGCGGGGCACGAGCACCCGCGGGTCCACCGCGAACGTCCGTCCGTAGAACTCGCGAGTGCCGGTCAGGTAGCTCGTCGGCTCACCGGCGGCGCGCCGGGCGATGAGGCCACGGTAGGCCGCGAGCTCGCCCGCCTCGAGCGGCCGGTCCAGGTCCGTGTACAGCCGGACCCGCGAGGTGTGGAGCACGTGGGCCAGCAGCAGCTCGGCGGTCAGCCGGGGCGAGTCCAGGCCCAGCTTCTCGAAGTGCTGGGTGGTCCAGCCGAGGACCCGGCGCACCGTCCAGGGCTGCTCGCTCATGCCTCGGGCTGCGACCGGGTCGACTCGGCCTTGAGCTGCTCGGCCTGGAAGTAGGTCCGGCAGGCCACGACGATGTCCTCGATGTCGCCCGCCATCCGCGCCGGCAGGTTGTGCCAGGTCACCCCGATGCGGTGGTCGGTCAGCCGGTCCTGGGGGAAATTGTAGGTGCGGATCTTCTCGCTCCGGTCGCCCGTTCCCACCTGTCCGCGGCGGAGGGAGTCCCTCGCGGTGGTGATGCGCTCCTGCTCCAGCTCGTAGAGCTTCGCCCGGAGCATCCGCATCGCCATGTTGTAGTTCTTGGTCTGGCTCTTCTCCTGCTGGCACTTCACGACGATGCCGGTGGGCTTGTGGATGAGCCGCACCGCCGAGTCCGTGGTGTTGACGCTCTGACCACCGGCCCCGGTGGAGCGCATGGCCTGGCGCTCGATGTCCGAGTCCTTGAGCTGCACGTCGACGTCCTCGGCTTCGGGCATCACCGCGACCGTGATCGTCGAGGTGTGGATCCGTCCCTGGGCCTCGGTGGCGGGGACCCGCTGCACCCGGTGGACCCCGGACTCGTACTTCATCGACGAGTAGACCGACTCGCCGGAGAGGGTGACCGTCGCGTCCTTGATGCCGCCCGCGTTCCCCGCGCTCATGTCGACGAGGTCCGCCTTCCAGCCCTTCCGGTCCGCGTAGCGGAGATACATCTGGAGGACCTCCTCCGCGAAGAGCCCGGCCTCGTCCCCGCCGGCGCCGGCGCGGATCTCGAGGATGACGTTCTTCTCGTCGTTGGGGTCCCTGGGGATCAGGAGAATCTTGAGGTCGGCCTCGAGCGCGTCCCGGCGCGCCTTGAGGGCCGGGAGCTCCTCCTTGCCGAGGGCGCGCTCGTCGGCGTCGGAGCTCGCGAGCATGCGCTCGGCCTCGGTCAGGTCGGCCCGCACGGACTTGAACTCACGGTAGACGGAGACGATGCGCTCCAGGGACGAGCGCTCCTTCATCACCTTCGTCAGGCGTGCGCTGTCCCCCAGCGTCTCTGGATTCGCGAGGTCTGCCTCGAGCCGGTCGTAACGCCGCTCGACTTCGTCCAGCTTGTCGATCATCTGCCGGGGGAGCCTCTACCCCGGGAGGAGTCCCGGCGCCACCTCGGGTGACGCTCAGCCAGCTCCGGGCTTCTTCACCGGTGGCGGGAACAGCCGGCGACGCAGCTGCTCGGTGCGGCGGCGCAGGTGCGCGTTCTCGTCGGCGAGCACGGTGGCGAGGGAGGAGAAGCGGAGCGCCCACTCCAGCCCGCCGGCCTGCTCCGTGCGCACCGAGGCCTCGACGGCGCGGGGGGACAGCGATCGGAGACCGGCAAACGCCGCGGGCCGGTGCGCCTGGACGCAGCGGACGAGGTCCAGCGCCCGGCCGGGATCGTTCGTCTCGATGAACCGCTCCAGCTGCGCGCGCAGCTCGGCCGGGTCCCCGGCGAGGACCGGGGCCACCGAGCCGCCCGGACAGCGCGGATCGCGCCCGGGGCCGAGCCCGTCCAGGAGCCACACGCCGCCGCCGATCGCCCGGTAGTGGCGCATCAGCCTGCCGAGGCCGCTCACGTGCCCGCTCGGGCCGTGCGCATCGACGACGTCCGGGAGGCCCTCGCCCGCGAGGTAGTCCTCCATGGCCGGTAGGTTCCCGCCCTGCTCGGCCAGCGCGTAGTCGGCGAGGCCTGCGACATCGACGACCCGGTCCCCGCGGAGCGCGAGCCCCACGCCGCCGATGTCCGCCAGTCCCACCCGGGCCTGCTCGATGCCCAGATCGCGGAGCCGCTGCCGGAGCTGCAGCGCCTTGTCGCGGACGAAGGTCGCGGGAAAGCCCGCGTCCCGCCTCGTGGCATCGAACCGACCCAGCTCCGCGGGGACGGCCAGGACGAGCACCGCCACCGACGCGAGGAGCGGGACCAGCGGCGCCGGCACGGGCAGGGGCCTCCGCCCGGAAACCTCGGCGAGCGCGCAGAGGCCCGCACTCACGAGGACGCCGAGCATCGGCCAGAGTGGGGCCAGGAAGCGCCACTGGGCCATCCAGTCGGCCTTCACCACCCAGACGAAGACGACGTCGCAGGCGACGAAGGCCAGGGCGAGGCTCGCCGGGCGCCGCGCGGTGCGAGAGAGCAGGCCCGCTGCTCCGAGGATGGTGGAGAGGGCGAGGGGCACCGGGTAGGCCCGGACGAACCCGAGCAGGTACTGGTCCGGCCGGAAGCCCCAGTACTGCTTGGCGAAGTACGTGTTCGGGAGCACGCGCGCGAAGTACGCCCAGCGGAAGAGAAGGTACGCGCCGCAGACGAGACCCAGCGCGCCGGCGAGGCAGACCTCCGTGCGCCCTGGCCACCGATGGGCACGGACGAGCCACAGCCCCCACAGCGCGGCCGCGGCGAGGATGACCAGCGGCGCCTCGGGGCGGGTGAGCGCCAGGCCGGCGAGGACCCCGCCGCTGATCAGGCCTCCTCCGAGCCGGAAATCCCGGACCAGCGCCCAGACGCTCGCCGCGAGGAGCAGCGCGTGGAGCCCGCTCTCCATCCCGGAGCAGATCCAGTACGCGTAGTTCGGCGAGGCGGCCACGACGAGCGGGCCCACGGCGTCCACCGGACGCAGGCGCCGCCCCGATGCGGCCGGAACGGCGAGGGCCACGAACGCCAGCGCCAGGGCGCCGAGCACGATCCCGAGCCACCGGGAGAAGGCGAGGGGCTCGAGGCCGAGCGGACGCGACAGGCCGAGCAGCAGCACCCACAGCGGATTGGAGAAGCCCTCGACCGGCGCGGACAGCGGGGTCAGCCGGAGTCCCGCGCCGGCGAGGAGGGAATGGCCATAGGCGATCGAGATCGCCGCGTCGTCCACCACGGGGACGCGGAGGAGCGCGGCGTGCAGCGCCGTTCCCACGACGGTGAGGGCGATCACCCCGGGCACGGCCCGGCGGAGAAGACGAGGGCCGAGGGCCGCGAGCGTCACCGCCTGACCTTGCGCTAAGTTGTTTTCATGGCCAAGAAGATCGGGAACCGCAGCAAGCGGAAGCTCAAGAACCGGGCGAAGGTGAAGCGGAAGGGCCTCCGGCGGGGCCGCGTTCGCCGGCAGAAGGCCGCCGGCCGCCGCTAGCCGGGTCGCCGCACCGGGGTCGCCGCGCACGGACTGTGCTGGCGTCCGGGCCCGGAGGCGAGCACCGTCCCGGGCATGGAGACCCGGGCGATCTTCGACTTCATCCTCACCTTCGCCAACGGCGGCGGTCTGCGCGGCGAGGGGTTCCGGCTGGATCTGCCGCGCGCCGACGCTCCGGAGGAGGAGATCGCCGGATTGCTCGTCGCCCACCTCGGCCTCCTGATGGTGGAGAAGGTCGAGCTGCGGAACCTCCGGCGCGTCGAGGAGCCGCACCGGGGCTCCCGGGGAGTTCCACGGACACGGGCGGGGCCCCGGCGGCGGGTGGACCTCAGTCACTCGCTCCACCACGGCCTGGTGACCTACCCGGGCCTTCCGGCGCCGGAGATCTCCGACCACCTGTCGCGCGAGGGCTCGGTGGGGAAGTACGCGCCGGGCGTGACCTTCCAGATCGGCCGCATCTCGCTCGTCGCGAACACCGGGACGTATCTCGACAGTCCGTGGCACCGCTACGCCGAGGGCGCGGACCTGTCCGGGCTCTCGCTCGAGGCGCTGGTGGATCTGGAGGGGGTCCTCCTCCGGGCCACGGGAAGCGGACGGCGAGGGATCGACGCGCTGGAGCTCGCGCCGCTGGACGTGCGGGGCAAGGCGGTGCTGCTCCAGACGGGCTGGGACGTGCACTTCGGGACTCCGGAGTATGCCCGGGAGGCCCCGTTCCTCACCGACGCGGGCGCCGCCTGGCTGGTGGAGCACGGCGCAGTGCTGGTGGGCATCGATTCGATCAACATCGACGACATGGGGGATTCGAAGCGCCCCGCGCACTCCCGCCTGCTCGCCGCGGGAATTCCCATCGTCGAGCACCTCCGCGGACTGGAGCAGCTGCCGGCCACCGGGTTTCGCTTCTCGGCCGCGCCACCGAGGATCCAGGGACTGGGCACGTTTCCGGTGCGGGCCTACGCGATCATCGACGGGTGAGGGGCCTTCGTGGCGTCGGGGGAGGGCGCCCGATGCAGCGTCGCTGCACCACGCATCCCTCGAGCTGATATGTGTCGCGCGCTCGGAGGTCCGCCCCATGCGACCTTGCGCTGTCGCCGTCACGATGCTGCTGTCCACCGCCGTGGCTGCTGCGGAGGAGCGCGCGACCGACGCCTACCTGGACCAGACGCGCGAGCGCTGGACCACCCTCGCAAAGAAGATCTGGGACACGCCGGAGACGGCGCTCAACGAGAAGAAGTCCGCGCAGGCCCTCGTCGACGCCCTCCAGAAGGAAGGCTTCAAGGTCGCCTGGGGCGTCGGCGGCGAGGCCACCGCCTTCGTCGCCACCGCCGGCTCCGGCTCGCCCACCGTCGCGTTCCTCGCCGAGTACGACGCGCTGCCCGGCCTCTCCCAGAAGGCCGGCTCGGCCTCGAAGGGCGCCGTCGTCGACGCCGGCCCGGGCCACGGCTGCGGCCACAACCTGCTCGGTACCGCCGCCACCGCCGCCGCCATCGCCGCCAACCGCGACCGCCAGTCCAGGAAGCTCCCCGGAACCATCCAGCTCTTCGGCACCCCGGCCGAGGAGGTCCTCTTCGGCAAGACCTTCATGATCCGCGACGGCGCCTTCAAGGCGACCGACGTCGTCCTCGCCTGGCACCCCGATGACCAGAACCGGGTCACGAACCGCACGCGCCTCGCCGCGGCGGCCACCGAGGTCGAGTTCTTCGGCAAGTCGTCGCACGCCTCCGCCTCGCCCTGGGCTGGCCGCAGCGCCCTCGATGCGCTGATGCTCTTCGATCACGCGATGGCGCTCATGCGCGAGCACATCAAGCCCACCGCGCGCATCCACCGCGTCGTGAAGGAGGGCGGAGCGGCGGCCAACATCATCCCTGACCACACCATGGGCGAGTACTGGGTACGCGACGCCACCGGCGAGAGCGTCCAGGAGCTCCTCGCACGACTTCGGAAGGCCGCCGACGGCGCCGCCATGGCCACCGAGACCCGCGCCCAGGTCAAGCTCACCTTCTCGGTGCGCGACGTCGTTCCCAACGGCGCGCTCGACGCCGTCCTCCAGAAGGAGCTCGAGCGCATCGGCCCGCCCACCTACGACGCCCAGGACCAGGCGTTCGCCCGCGCGCTCCAGAAGGAGCTCGGCCTCGAGCAGAGCGGCATGACCGAGAAGGTCCAGCCCTATGCGGTCAAGAACGGCGGCACCGCGTCCTCCGACATCGGCGAGGTCAGCGCCGTCGTCCCGCTCTCCGAGCTCAACATCGCGACGCGGCCCCTCGGAACCGTCGCCCACCACTGGGCGCAGACCAGCTGCGCGGCGCATCCCGTCGGCTTCAAGGGGATGCTCGTCGCCGCGAAGGTGCTCGCTGCCTCCGGCGTGGATCTCCTCGCCGATCCGGCCACCGTGACATCTGCCAAGGCCGACTTCCAGAAGGCCACCGCCGGCAAGCCGTACCAGACGCCGCTGCCGCCCGACGCGAAGCCGCAGGCGAGTCGCTGAACCTCACGATCCGGGCGGCGACGCTGCCGACACCGGCGCGGCCGGCTTCGGCGGCGCCAGCTCCGGGAGCGGCGTGCTCAGCGTCGACGACGCGGTCCGCAACCGCTGCATCACCGCCTCCGCGTCCGCCCCGGTGAGCGGGTAGGGCTGGATGGGCCGTTCCGGCGCCCGGTCCGTCCGGAGCGGGAACAGCTCCGCCCCCAGGTAGCCGCTCCGGTCGAACCGCGCCTTCACCAGCACCGAGTCCTTGTCCCGCGGATTCCAGTTGCCCCCGAACACGAAGTTCCCCAGCGAGTAGAAGACCGGCGCCCGCCCGATCCGCTCCATCCCGTGCAGCACGTGCGGGTGTGAGCCCAGCACTGCCGCCGCGCCCGACTCCACCGCCGCCTTGGCCAGCGCGAGCTGGTACGCATCCGGTCCCTTGCTGCCCTCGCGGCCCCAGTGGAAGAACGGGATCACCAGATCGGCGTGCGCCTTCGCCGCGGCCACGTCCTCCCGGACCATCTTCTCCACCACCGTCCAGTCGCTCGGGTGGCCCGCCACCCCGGCCGTCGTCTCCGTCGCCCAGACCACCGCCGGCTCCGGATGCTTCTCCCCGAGGATGAGGTAGCCGAGGAACGCGATCCGCAGCCCTCCCACCTCCACGATCGCCGGACGCCGCGCCTCCGCCAGGTTCGCCCCCGCACCGAAGTGGGCGATGCCCACGCCGTCCAGCGCCGCGATCGTGTCCGCCACGCCGTCCGGGCCGTAGTCCATCAGGTGGTTGTTCGCGAGGCTCACCACCCGCACGCCCGCATCGACCAGCACCGACACCGTCGACGGCCTCGCGCGGAAGTTGAAGTTCTTCGGGATCGGCTCGCCGCGCGTGGTGAACGGACACTCGAGGTTCACCACCACCAGATCCGCTCCGGCGAACAGCGGCTTCACCTCCGAGAACCCCCAGCCGTCCACCCACGGGCCGCTCTGGCCCTTCGCTCGAAGCCCGTCCACCCACTCCTCGTAGTGCGCTCCCAGCGTCACGTCCCCACCGGCCACCAGCGTGATCGGCCGCGGCAACGGGACCTCGGGGGGTCCCGGCGTCCCCGTCAACGGTGGCTCGGCGCGCGTCTGCACCTCCTCCGGACGCACGCTCGCCCGCGGGGCACACGCCATCGCAGCGCCAAGCGTGCAGACGAGGGCGAAGGTCCAGGAATCACTGCGCTGCCCGGGGTTCACGTCGGCTCGGGAGTGTAGCTTGCGAAGCCGGTTTTTCGCTGAATACAGTGGCCCGCAATCCCCCCATGGCCCGCGAGAAGGACAACATCGCGCTCTCCGACGAGCACAACTCCCGTGGCATCGAGCTCGCCGATCGCGGCTGGCTCGACGAGGCCATCCGCGAGTTCCGCAAGGCCATCGACCTCGACCCGGACTCCGCGCACGCCCACGACAACCTCGCGACCGTCTACGCCGAGAAGAAGCTCTACCGCGAGGCCCTCGGCGAGTACCTCACCGCCCTCAAGCTCGAGCCGGACAGCGCGACCGCGCACTACAACCTCGCGTGCTTCCTCTCCACCCACGGACCGGAGTTCGCCGTCGCCGCCTACCGACAGGCGATCGAGCTCGACCCCGAGTATCCCGACGCGCACCTCAACCTCGGCCTCACCTACGCCGACCACGGACGCGTCGAGGAGGCCATCGCCGAGCTACAGACCGCCATCGAGCTCGACCCCGCCGACGCCTTCCCCCGCCACGAGCTCGCCGCCCTCCTCATGGACGAGGGCGACTACCGGGGCGCGATCGCCCAGCTGAAGGAGGTCGTCCGCCTCGAGCCCGAGGACTTCGAGGCGCACCTCGACCTGGGCATCTGCTACGCCCAGAAGGGCTTCTACGCAGAGGCCGAGCGCGCCTACCAGAAGGCCCGCGCCCTCAACGCCGAGGACCTGCTGCTCCACTACAACCTCGCCGCGCTCTTCGCGCTGTGGGGCAAGAAGCCCGAGGCGCTCGAGTGGCTCAAGAAGGCGCTCGAGGCCGACCGGCAGAAAGTCTCGGGCTGGCTCGCCACCGACCCGATGTTCGACGGCCTCAAGGGCGATCCGGAATACGAGAGCTTGCTGTGAGGCACCCCGCTTGAGCAGCGAGGCCTGGCACATCGCCGTGGCGGTGGGGCTGGTCCTGATCAACGCATTCTTCGTCGCTTCGGAGATGGCGCTGGTCCGGGCCCGGCCCACCCGCTTCCGCACCCTCGCCGAGCAGGGGAACCGCGCCGCCGAACGGACCCTCGGGCTCCTTCGCAAGCTTCCTCCCTACCTGGGCACCGTTCAGTTCGGGGTGACCCTCACCTCCCTCGGCATCGGCTGGGTCGGCGAGCCCGCCTTCGCGGCCCTCATCGAGCGCTCTCTGCGCGCGGTGTTCCCCGCAGGCGGCCGTCTCACCGGCCTCGCACACACCCTGGCCTTCGTGTTCGGGTTCGCCATCATCACCATCCTCCATCTCGTCATCGGCGAGCTGGTCCCGAAGAACCTGGGCCTGCAACGCACCGAGTCCGTGGCGATGGCGATCTCGGGCCCGATGCGGGCCATCTACGTCATCACCTACCCGGCGGTGACCGCCATCAACTGGATGGCCTCCGGCGTCTCGCGCTTCCTCGGCCTCGCCACCCACGGGCCCGAGGAGAGCGCCCTCAACCCCGAGGAGCTGGCCCTGCTGGTCGACAGCTCGGCACGGGCCGGCAACATCACCGCCGAGCGGGCCGAGCTGCTCGCCCGGGCCCTCTCGGTGTCGGAGAAGGCCGCCCGGCAGATCCTCGTCCCGCGGCCCCAGGTCCGGTACCTCGACCTCGACGAGCCGCTCGAGCGCAACATCGCCGAGGCCCGCGCCGCCGGACACACCTGGATGCCCGTGGCCCGCGGCAGCCTCGACCAGGTCGAGGGCGTGGTGAACGTGAAGGACCTGTTCTTCCTCCTCGCCAACGACCAGCTCCACAGCATCGGGCAGGTCCAGCGCCCGGTGCTCTTCGTCCCGGAGAACGTCACCCTCGAGCAGCTCCTCATCGAGTTCCGGAAGCGGCGCCGCCAGCTGGCGGTCGTCGTCGACGAGCACGGCGGAACGAGCGGCATCGTCACCCTCGCCGACGTCGTCGCCGAGGTCGTGGGTGACGTCGCCGAGCTCGGCCGCCGGGTCTCCGAGGTGAAGACGCTGCCCGGCGGGCGCCTCGAGCTGCCCGGCACCACCCAGCTGTCGGACCTCGAGGATCGGCTCGACGTCCGCTTCGACGTCGACCCCACCGAGGTCAGCACCATCGCCGGCTTCCTCATGGCTCGCCTGGGCCGGGTCCCCGAACCGGGCGACCACACCGAGGTCGACGAGTTCGAGATCCGCGTGGCCGAGACCGACGGTCCCCGGGTCCTGAAGGTCCGGATCGAGCCCAAACCGCCCGCCCAGCCGCCTTCGCCGCCGGCCGCATCGGCATGACCGTTCACGTACGGTCACGCATCGTCATGCACTGCTTGCCGCGGTGTTCACCGGAGCGGTAAAACAGGCCTTTCTCCCAAGGAGTCCGCCCGACCCATGCGCATCCGGCGCCTCGACATCACCGGCTTCAAGTCCTTCATGGACCGGGCGGTGTTCACCTTCGACGAGGGAGTCACCGGCGTCGTCGGTCCGAATGGCTGCGGCAAGTCGAACGTCGTCGACGCCATCCGCTGGGTCATGGGCGAGCAGAGCGCCAAGAACCTGCGCGGCCGGGGGATGGAAGACGTCATCTTCAACGGCAGCGAGACCAAGCCTCCGCTGTCGATGGCCGAGGTCTCCCTCACCTTCGAGGTCGATCCGCGCGACCAGCTCGCCCCCGAGTACGCGGGCTTCGGCGAGGTGACCGTCACCCGGCGGCTCTTCCGCTCCGGCGAGTCCGAGTACCTCATCAACCGCACCTCCTGCCGTCTCCTCGACGTGGTGGAGCTCTTCCTCGGCACCGGCGTCGGCACCCGCGCCTACAGCATCATCGAGCAGGGACGGGTGGGCCTCATCGTCTCCGCCAAGCCCGAGGACCGGCGGAGCATCATCGACGAGGCGGCCGGAGTGACGAAGTACAAGTCCCGCCGCAAGTCCGCCGAGCGGAAGCTCGAGGCGACCGAGGCCAACCTCCTCCGCGTCGCGGACCTCGTGTCCGAGCTCGAGAAGCGTCTGGACTCCCTCGGGCGCCAGGCGAAGAAGGCCGAGAAGTATCGCTCGCTCAAGGCACGCATCCGCGAGATCGAGCTGCACCAGGCCTCCCACCGGCTCCTCGGTCTCCTCGCCGAGCAGAAGCACCTCCAGGACGCCATCGCCGCCCTCGGCGAGACCGAGCAGGCGGCGCTCCAGCGGGTCCGCGGGCTCGAGAACGAGGTGGAGAGTCGCCGCGCGAAGCTCGAGGCCGACGGACAGGCGCTCCAGACGCTCGCCGACGAGGTGCACGGCCTCGACACGCAGACCCGCGAGACCGAGCAGGCCCTCGCGTTCTGGCGCGCGGACCTCGCCGCGGCCGGGGCGGCCGAGTCGGCGGCGACCGCCGAGGGCGAGGCCCTGGCCGCCCGGCTCTCGGCGCTCGACACCCGCCGCGCCGCGCTCGAGGCGGAGGTCGCGGCGCTCGCCGGGGCGTCGGCCGCGGACGAGGCGGCCATGCGCCGCGCCCAGGAGGGCCTGGACGCGGCCCAGGGACTCCAGCGCGAGTGCCAGGAGAAGCTGGAGCAGGAGCGCCTCGCCCTGCTCGGGCTCGCCGGCCGCATCGCCAACCAGGAGACGCAGCTCACCGCCCTCGCCGCCCGGCGCGAGGAGCTCGGGGACCGTCACCGCCTTGCCGCCGCCGAGCTGCAGACCGTCCGCGGGCAGGAGTCCGCGCTGGATCGCGAGCGCAACGAGGTGACCCGCCGGGTCCAGCAGAGCCGGCAGCTCACCCTCGAGCTCGCCGAGCGCCGTGGCGCCGAGGAGGACGCGCTCGCCTCGCACCGGGCCGCCTTCGCCGAGAGCGAGGTCGCGGTCATCGCGCTCCGCGAGGAGCTGGCCGACCGGCGCAGCCGCCTCCACTCGCTGGAGGAGATCCAGCGCCACTACGAGGGCTTCGATCGCGGGGTCCGGGCGGTGATGCTCCGCGCCGGCAGCGAGGCGCGCGCCCAGGGCATCTTCGGCCTGGTCGCCGACGTGCTGCGCACTTCCCCCCGCTTCGAGCGGGCCATCGAGGCGGCGCTCGGGGCACGGCTCCAGAACGTCCTCGTCCAGAGCCGCGAGGTCGGTCTCGAGCTGTCCCGCTACCTCGTCTCGGTCGCCGAGGGCCGCAGCTCCTTCCTCCCCGTTCCCGACCTCGCCGTCGCCCCGCCCCCGGCCACGCCCGAGGGTCTCGGCGGCGTGCTGGGGAGGGCCACCGACGAGGTCCACGCCGAGGCCGAGTTCCGGCCGGTCGTCGAGCTCCTCCTCGGCAACGTGCTCCTCGTCGAGGACCTCGACGCCGCTGCGCGGGTACGGGACCTCGCGCCCGGCTTCACCGCCGTCACGCTGGCCGGCGAGGTGCTGGCCTCCGACGGCACGCTCACCGGCGGCGTTCTCGAGGGCCCTGGCTCCGGCGCGCTCCAGAAGAAGCGCGAGATCGCCGAGCTCGCCGAGACCGTCGCCGCGACCGAGGCCCGCTACAACGAGCTGCTCACCCGCCACTATGCGCTCCAGAAGCAGATCCTCCACACCGAGGAGCTGCTCAAGGGGCTGCAGAAGCACCACCACGAGGAGGAGCTGGTCCGCTCCGCTCTGGAGAAGGACCTGCACCAGGCCTCGGAGCAGCTGGCGCGCTTCCGCGAGCGCATCGGCCAGCTGGTGCGCGACTCGGACGCCCTGGAGGAGGCCCTCGCCCGCGTGGACCGGGACGAGGAGTCCGCCCGCGGAGAGTCCGCGCATGCCCAGGCCGAGCGCGCCGCTCGCGAGGATCGCGCCCGGGACCTGCAGGACCGGCTGGAGGGCCTGCAGCGCTCGGCCGAGGCCCACGGGCAGGAGCTGATGGCCCTCCGGGTGAAGGTCGCCTCCCACGCCGAGCGCGCCGGGGCGGCCCGTGCGTCGCTCGGCGAGGTCAGCTCCGGCCTGGCCGAGCTGGCCGAACGGCAGTCACGGACCCTGGAGGCCCGCGCGCAGGCGGTCATCCGCCGGGAGGAGCTGCAGGGCCGGATCTCGAGCGCCGAGGAGGGTCACGCCGGTCGGCTCGAGCGGCTCGCCCAGGACGCTGCCCGCCTCGAGGAAGGCAGACGGAGCCAGGGCGACGAGACGGCGCGCGTCCACGCCGACGAGGCCAGCCTCCGCGACGAGCGCACGCGGCTGGACGGCGTCACCGAGGGGCTCGGGCAGATCACCCTGCGCGAGCGCTCGCTCGTGCTGGAGGTGGAGCACCTGGTCCGCTCGGTGGACGAGCGACACCAGACCGACCTCGGCGAGGAGCTTCACCGCTTCCACACCCGTCGGCCCCTGGAGGCCAGCGAGGAGCAGCAGCTCCGCGACCTCCGCGGACAGCTGGAGCGGCTGGGGGAGATCAACCTCACCGCCATCGAGGAGCACGCCGAGGTCGCCCAGCGGCACGGCTTCCTCGCCGGTCAGAAGAAGGACCTCGAGGCGAGCATCAAGGCTCTCCGCGACGCGATCGCGAAGATCGACCGCACCAGCCGTGAGCGCTTCGCCCGCACCTTCGAGGTCGTGAACGACCGGTTCCAGCGCGTCTTCCCCCGACTGTTCGGCGGCGGCCGCGCCGGGCTCCTCCTCACCGAGGAGGGACCCACCGGTGAGCCGGGTGTGGAGATCGTCGCCCAGCCGCCGGGGAAGAAGCTGCAGAGCGTGACCCTGCTGTCGGGCGGCGAGAAGGCGCTCACCGCAGTGGCGCTCATCTTCGCCATCTTCCTCATCAAGCCCACCCCGTTCTGCCTCCTCGACGAGGTGGACGCTCCGCTCGACGAGGGGAACGTCGGTCGCTACAACGACCTGCTCCGCGAGATGTCCAAGCAGTCGCAGTTCATCCTCATCACCCACAACAAGCGCACCATGGAGGTGGTGGACACGCTCTACGGGGTGACGATGGAGGAGCCCGGCATCAGCAAGCTGGTCTCCGTCCGCCTGCGCGAGGCCGCTGCAGCCAACGACGATCAGGCCGTGGCCTGAGCAGCCCTCGCGTGTACCGGTCGCGGCGCCGCGTGCGACTCCACGCGGCGCCGGCCGGAGCGACCTAGAACTTCTCCTTGGGGCAGGCCTTCTCGTTCGCCGCCCTGAGCTGCTTCGACGCGTCGAGCTGCTTGTTGGTGTCGGCGAGCGCCGCGGCCGACGCGTTCTCCGCTTCACTCCACGAGGCGTCCTTGGCCTTGAGGCTCTGGGCCAGGGAGAGGGCCTGCTGCTCCACCGCCGCCTCGCCCTCCAGCGCCTTCGAGTACTCGTCGTCCGCCTTGACCAGCGATGCACAGCCGCCCTTGAGATCCTTCACCATCGAGCTGGCTGACTTCCGCTTCTTCGAGTCCTTCGAGTTCGCCGCCGCCTGGTACGCCTGCACTTGCTTGTCGTAGGCGTCGGCCACGTTCTGGCGGCGGGCCAGGGCGGCGAACGCGTGTGCCTGACGGGACTCGCGCACGGCGTCGAGCTGCGCGAACTGCATCGGCGGGGCGGTGTTGGGCGGCATGGTCGGGGCGCCGCCGGAGTTCACCAGCAGCACCTGTGCGGGGACCGCGAGCTGCTCCGAGGTGCTCTTCAGCGGCAGCGCCTCGACTTTCTGGTTCACGCAGCTGGCCACCTGGGCGCCCGAGGGGTCAGTCGGCTGGAGCGCGGAGATGACCGCCCTGTTGCTCACCTGTCCTCCGTCCGGAGCCTTCAGCGCGCCGGCGTGCGCGATGATGTCCGCCCGATTCAGGGTCACCGCTCCGGCGAGCTCGGGAGGAGCCTGGGTCTTGATCGAGTCGAAGCAGCTGCACCACTGGGGCACGCCCAGACGGATCGAGCCCTGGACGTCGGACGCCTCGTTGATCCCCATGCGGACCATGCTCGCCGGGTCACGCTCGACCGGACCGTCCAGGGCGAGAGGCTTTCCACCCGACGGAGCGCTGACGCCCTCCAGCTGGGCGCGGATCGCCTTCTCGATGCAGGCGGTGGCCGAGGGCTGCACACCGTCGCCGGTGACGGTGACGCTCGTCCCCGAGGCGTCCATGGAGATCGACGCCTTGCCCTTGGTGGCCGCGCTCGCGTTCTGCACCTTGCCGTCGGCGAGGCACTCGTTGATGGCCGGACGGGCGCCGCGAAAGGCGGCCTGGAGCGTGTACTCGTTTGCGGTCTTCCCCAGGTCCAGCTTGCTCGGGAAGCAGTTGGCGACGTCGAACGGCACGAGGTTCTGCACTCGCTGGCGCTCGGCGGGCGCGGCAGTGCTGGTGGTGGCTGCCTGGCCGCCGCCCGCACAGGCCACGGCCACGGCGATCGCTGCCACGGCCACCATCGCGATCAGCAAGGAAAACTGGCGTCTCATCGGCGCTCCTCCTCCTTGGACAACGCTCGAATTGCGGCGGGGGGGTTACCAGAGATTGGCAGGAAGGTGCACTCCTGAATGCGCACCGGACGTCGGCGATGGTGCAGAGTGTGCCGCATGACGGACGCGCTCGGAGCATGGAACGGGGAGGGCGGTGTCTGGACCGCGCTCACCTTCCTTGCCTCGGTCGCCCTCGCCGGGCTGCTGGAGCGCGTGCAGTACCGGCTGCGGGCCGACGAGGGCCGCGCCTGGTGGGCCTCGAACGGAAGGGACGTCCTGAACGCGGTGGCGCTCGGCTCGGTCAGCTCGGGGCTCTGGATCTACGGCTTCCGTGGCCCGCTGGTCGTGTGCGTGGCCGGCACACTGGTGCTCCTGCTCTCCATCTCCCAGATGCGGTTCGAGTCGCGCCGGGGCTCGAGCTGGTGGTCGGTGGGAGTGGCGCTGGCGCTCGGAACCCCGGTCCTGGTCGCGCCGGGGCGGGTCGCGAGCGTCTTCCAGCGCGTGGTGCTCGCGCTCGCTCCGTGAGCACGCCGGTCACTCCCCGGCTCACGGCCAGCGGACGCGCCGGACGGAACCCGACGCGGGCTCGACCTCGAGCCTCACCTCGCGGGCTGCTTGCCGCGCCCGGTCCAGCGACTCGGGCGTCGCAGGCGTCCCGTCGATCGCGGTGACCACGTCGCCCGCGTGGAGCCGAGTGGTGATCTCCGCCGCGCGGACGAAGACCCCCGGCGGACGGCGCATCAGACGCGCGGCCTCGTCCTCGCCCAGGCCAGGGTTGGCCATCCGGAGCTGGGAGAGCCGGCGCACCTCGCCCTCGAGACCGCCGGACCCGGGCGTCGGCCCGAGCAGCCGCCAGGTGTCCACCGCGGGGCGAGGCGGGTGAGCCCACCTTCCCTCGAGGCCGGCCACCGCGTCGTCGAGCACCCGGTCGAGCAGGGGACCGGGGCCGTCTCCGTCGGTGCGGAAGGGATCGACGCGCACGTCCGCGCTGCTCTCGACCACGATGCGGCCGGTGCTGGGGTGGATGAGCTCGACGCGAACCCGGTCGATCCACTCCGCGCTCGCGCCGACGCCCGCGCCGCCGCCGCGACCTGCCACCTCCTGGCGTCCCTCCGCCGAGGTCCGGTCGAGCCGCGCGCGAAGAAGGAGCACCTCGGTCGGGGCGACGCCCGCGAGCTTGATCGAGCCCAGCGCGTCGGTCGCCGTCCAGTCGCTGCGATCGGGGTGGAGCGGGTGGACCTCGGTGGGTCCCCAGACCAGCGCCCGTCCCGAGGCGACGCTCACCGCCCGGAGCCCGAGGCGGACGGAGAGGGCGAGCACCTCGTCGTCGCTCACTCCGCCGGAGGCACGGAGCTGCTCGACAACCAGCGCCGAGACGCGCAGCTCGGGAACTGCCTCGGTGTGACGGACCGGCGCGCTGGAGCACGCGGCGCACCCCGCTGCGATCGCGGCGACGACGAGCCTGGCGGAGATGGGGCGGATGCCGCCGAGATTAGCCCAGCGCAGGTGCCCGGGCCGCTTCCCGCCGGCGGTGAGGAAACGCGCGACATCGTGCGACGCGCAGTCGGCGCGCCGCGCGCCAGCGTCCCGGCTCAAAATCTCAGTATGCGGGTGCGTCGCTGGCGGGGAAGCTCTCCTTGCTCGCCTCCTCCACGCGGTTCTGATCGAGGTCCGCCGCGCTTCCGAGCCGCCGGGCGAGCAGCGTCTTGCAGCGGGCTGCGAGATCGAGCGACTGCTCGCGCACGTCCTGGAACAGCGCGGCCAGCTCGGTGTCGCGCCCCCGCTGCGCGTCGGCGGCGTGGCGCTCGGCAGCGGCCGCCTGCTTCAGCGCGTGGTAGAGCGTCCCGACCAGGTCATAGAGCGGATCTGGGGTGTTCGCCTGAATGTCAGCCATCGTTCGTTTCCTCCCGCGTCCCCGAACGTAGGCACCGATCGCGGCGGAGGAACCCCACGCCCCAGGTCAGGAGGCCTTCAGCAGGGGACGGAACTTGCCTTCCCGGTCCAGCGCGACCAGATCCGTGTATCCACCCACGTGCACCTTCCCCACGAAGATCTGGGGCACGGTGCGGCGCCCGTTGGCCTGCTCCACCAGCCGGGCCCGGGCCGCCTCGTCTCCCGTCACGTCGACCTCCTCGTACGCCACGCCCCGGGCGCGCAGGTAGTCCTTGGCCCGTAAACAGAAGACACAGGACGTGGTGGTGTAGATGGTGACGGCGGACATGGCTTCCCTGTTCGTTGGACGTCCCGTTCCCGGCATGCTCAACTCGCCGGCTCACCCCAGTCATGTGACCGGGGGCGGCGGGATGCCAGTGCAACACACTGTTGTCCGTTGGGGGTCAAGCGGGGTGCAGAACACGCGGGTCCTCGGCCGGCAGCGCCGCCGGTTCAAGGTGCAGATGGGGGCCGCGTCGGGCTTCACCGTCGACGTGTCCGCGGGCGGATTCTGCGCCGAGCTGATGCGGGTCTTCCCCAAGGGCACCGCGGTGAAGGGAACTCTCCTGGTCGACGGGCTGGAGTACGAGTTCTCCGGCCGCGTCGCGTGGGCCAAGCAGGGTGACTTCCGGCTGAACATGCGCGGACGGATGGGCGTGACGTTCACCGACGCGCCCGAGGAGCTGCGCCGCATCTTCGGCGTCGGCCCGAGCGGAACCCCGCTCCCGGCCCCCGGCCCGTTCCCCCACAACCGCGGCTGAGCATCTCCTCTCCAAAGCCGACGGCCCCCGCCCCGACCCCGCGAGGGACCGGAACGAGGGCCGCCGTGAAACCGTCTCCGGCTCGTGCCGGAGCGGCGGGACTCACATCCCCATGCCGCCCATGCCGCCCATGCCACCGCCGGGGGCCTTCGGCTCGTCGTCCTTCGGACGCTCCGCCACCATCGCCTCGGTGGTGAGCATCAGGGAGGCCACGGAGGCCGCGTTCTGCAGCGCGGTCCGGGAGACCTTCGCCGGGTCGATGACGCCCGCCAGGAGAAGATCCTCGTAGTTGCCGGTGGCCGCGTTGAACCCGAAGGCTCCCTGGCCCTCCTTCACCTTGTTGACGATGACCGAGCCCTCCAGGCCGCCGTTGCCGACGATCTGGCGGAGCGGCTCCTCGAGCGAACGGCGGACGATGTCCACCCCGAACCGCTCGCCCTCGGAGAAGTTGGCCACGTCGAGCGCCTTCAGGGCCCGGATGTACGCCACGCCACCGCCGGGGACGACGCCCTCCTCGACGGCCGCGCGGGTCGCGTTGAGGGCGTCCTCGACGCGAGCCTTCTTCTCCTTCATCTCGGTCTCGGTCGCCGCGCCGACGTTCACCACCGCCACGCCGCCCACCAGCTTGGCCAGGCGCTCCTGGAGCTTCTCCCGGTCGTAGTCGCTGGTGGTGTCCTCGATCTGGGTGCGGATCTGCTGCACCCGGGCCTGGATGTCCTTCTGGGCGCCGGCGCCGTCGATGATGGTCGTGTTGTCCTTGTCGACGGTGATGCGCTTGGCGCGACCCAGATCGGCCAGGGTGATGTTCTCCAGCTTGATGCCCAGGTCCTCGGCGATCATCTTGCCGCCGGTCAGGGTGGAGATGTCCTCGAGCATGGCCTTGCGGCGGTCACCGAAGCCGGGAGCCTTCACCGCGCAGGTGTTGAGCACGCCGCGGATCTTGTTCACCACCAGGGTGGCCAGGGCCTCGCCCTCGACCTCCTCGGCGATGATCAGCAGCGGCTTCCCCGAGCGGGCCACCTGCTCCAGCACGGGCAGGAGGTCCTTCATCGAGGAGATCTTCTTCTCGTGGATCAGGATGTACGGATCCTGGAGGACGACCTCCATCCGCTCCGGATCGGTCACGAAGTAGGGCGAGAGGTAGCCGCGGTCGAACTGCATGCCCTCGACCACGTCCAGCGTGGTCTCGAGACCCTTGGCCTCCTCGACGGTGATGACGCCCTCCTTGCCGACCTTCTCCATCGCGTCGGCGATGATCTGACCGACGGTGGCATCGCCGTTGGCCGAGATGGTCCCGACCTGCGCGATCTCCTTCTTGTCCTTGGTGGGCTTGGCCTGCTTCTTCAGCTCCGCCACCACCTGCGCAACCGCCTTGTCGATGCCCCGCTTGATCTCCATCGGGTTGTGACCGGCGGCGACCAGCTTCGCGCCCTCGCGGAAGATCGCCTGGGCGAGCACGGTCGCGGTGGTGGTGCCGTCACCGGCCACGTCGGAGGTCTTGCTCGCGACCTCCTTCACCATCTGCGCGCCCATGTTCTCGAACTTGTTCTCCAGCTCGATCTCCTTCGCCACCGTCACGCCGTCCTTGGTGATGGTGGGGGAGCCGAACGACTTCTCGATCACCACGTTGCGGCCCTTGGGCCCGAGGGTGACCTTCACCGCGTCGGCGAGCGTGTTGACCCCGCGGAGGATCGCGTCACGCGCACGAACGTCGAAAATGATGTCCTTTGCCATGTCTGTTTTTCCGTCTCTTTCCTTGGAAGGGGGGCGGCTTACTTCTCGATGACGCCGAGCACGTCCTCTTCGCGGAGGATGAGGTGGTCCTCGCCCTCGATCTTCACCTCGGTCCCGGCGTACTTGCTGAAGAGGATGGTGTCGCCGGCCTTGATGTCGAGCGGACGGACCTTGCCGTCCTCGAGGATCTTGCCGTTGCCGACGGCGACGACCTTGCCCTCGAGCGGCTTCTCCTTGGCGGTGTCGGGGATGATGATTCCCCCCTTGGTCTTGTTCTCCTCGGCGACGCGCTTGACGATCAGCCGGTCCTGCAGCGGGCGAATCTTCATCTCAGGTTCCCTCGTGCATCGGTTGGGTTGGTTGCGCCGGGTTGGCACTCTGACTGTCCGAGTGCCAGGCCCTCTGGCGCGAGCACAATAACCGCCGAGATCGACCTGTCAAGGCGCCCGGGACGTTCCATAACTGCCCGAGACAAGACCCGTTTTTGGTCCGAGACAGCAGCCGCCGAGCACTGTGACCCGCCGAGTGCCAGCCGCGCTTCTGGCAGAGGCGTGACGCGAGTGCCAGCGCAACCCCGCGGAATCCTTGGTGTCGGGGGTGCACGCCCTCGGCCGCCGTTGCTACTCTTGCGGGGCACGACACCGATGGATCTCGTCGCCGTCACCTCGCTGAAGCAGTTCTTCAAGTCGCTCCTGGACGAGGCGCTCGGGCAGACCGGACTGGACGTCGCGGAGGTCACCGAGTTCTACCTGGCGAACCTCCTCGCCGAGTTCGCCGCGGCGGACCGCCTGTTCGCCCCGGACGAGCCGGGCGGCACCGAGGAGCCCCTGGCGGTGCTGTACCACCGCGCGCAGGCGGCCGAGCGCGAGGAGCGGATCCGCATCCTCCGCCGCCTGGGCGACGTCTCGCTCTACAAGGCGGGGTTCTTCGCCGGCGCGCTGCGAGAGAGCGTGGTCGGCCATGGCTACACCATCGACATGGGCCGGGCCGCGTACGCCCAGGTCGCGACCCTGGCGCGGGGTGGCTTCGCCCACGTCTACGACGAGCTCGGCCGGAAGTTCCGCCCGCTGGTCGAGGTGCTGGAGGGCATCGCCGCGCGCTCCGCCGCCCGCAGCTCCCCCGCCGGCGCGCTCCGCGTCTACGACTCCTGGCGGCGCAGCGGCAGCGACACCCTGGAGAGCGTCCTGATCGACGCCGGCCTGCTCCCGCGGCGCGGAGGGCCGGTCAACTGAAGCTCGTCGACGAGGTCCAGGACCAGCTCGAGGCGATCTACGCCATCGAGTGTCCGCGGGCCTCGGCCTTCCTCCTCCATCCCGAGGAGGCCCGGGTGCTCCGGTCGCCCGGGTCGGACGAGGAGCTCTGGCTCCACGAAGGCGAAGAGGGCCTGGAGGTGGGCCTCTACTACTCCACCGCGCTCCGGGCAGACCTCGAGGCGCGCTCGCTCCGGGACGCGGGCTGGCTCGCTCCGGGCCTGGACGCCTACTGCCGGCTGGCGGAGGGCGTGAGCCACTTCCTCTACCTCGCGCGGGCGGCGGACCTCGGCCGGCGCCTGTCGATGCTCGAGCTCGAGGTCCAGGCCGAGGTGGACAAGTTCGCCAGCCTGGTGCTCCACGGCTGGCCCTCGCTGCAGGCCGGCCCGGCCCGCGAGCTCCACGCCCGGCTCTTCCGCGACGTGTCCTACCGGCCGGGGCTCGCCCCGGAGGAGCACGCCCGGTACGTCGAGGCCAACCGCCTGGGGGCTCTCTTCACTGCGCGCCTCCTGGCCCACGTGGTGGCCCGCCGGCTGGACCGGCTCCTCGAGGCGCTCAGGTACGCCTACAGGCTCGGCGCAGAGGCGAAGCTTCAGCACCTCGCTCGCGCCGGTTGACGGTCCTGGTACAGTCCGGAGAGCTGACCGTGACGAAGCTCTCTCTCCTCGCGGTGGACCCAGATCTGGCGTCGGCCCGTGCGCTCTCCGAGGCCTTCACCCGCGCCGACTTCGGATTCCGGGCAGTTCCGGACGTCCGGCGAGCCCTGACCGTCCTTCGCTCCACCCCGGTGGACGTGGTGCTGGCGGTGGGGAACGTGGACACACCCGTCGTGTCCCAGCTGCTGGGGTCCCTCGCCCACGACGCCACCCTGTCCCGGCTCCCGGTCGTCCTCCTCGGAGAGACGGCCCTCGAGGCTCCGCTCGTGTCGCAGATGCGCACCGGCGTGGTGGAGATGCTCCTGCGCCCCTTCCAGCCCTTCGAGCACCCCGACCGGGTCCGTCAGGTCGTCGCCGAGCTCCCGGAGCGCCCTGGCCGGGTGGTGGGCTTCGAGGCCCTCCGGATGGTGGATCACATCCAGCGCACCTTCCGCTCGGGCGCCCTGAAGCTGAACCCCGGGACGCCCTCCGAGAGCCAGGCCCTCTTCACCCAGGGCGTGCTCCGGGGCGCCAGGCACCGCGAGGCTCGCGGCGAGGTCGCGCTGGCGGCGATGCTGGCGCTGCCGCGCTCCCCCTGGGCGTTCGTCGAGATGAGCGGCCAGGAGGGGGAGGGCAGCGGCGTCGCCATCGACCTCGACAAGAAGCCCGCCGCCCCGGCTCCGATGATGGAGGAGAGCGGCTACGACATCCTCGTCGAGGGCCTTCCGGAGGTGGTGCTCTCCGAGGGAAGCGGGCCCATCGAGACCGACGCGAGCGAGGGCGAGCAGCTGGTCGTGATGGAGTCGATGACGCCCACGCCGGCGCCGCCGCACGTGCCCATCCTCCTGGTGGACGACGACGAGGAGCTGTGCCGGATGTTCGGCGCGCTGTTCCGCCGCAAGGGCTTCGACGTCACGACCTCCCAGGATGGGCTCGCTGGCTACGAGGCGGCGGTCAGCGGCGCCTACGAGCTGCTCATCGCCGACCTGAACATGCCGAAGATGGACGGCTGGGGGCTGCTCCGGCTCATCCGTGACGACTACCGGACTCGCGAGCTGCCCTTCGCGATGCTCAGCTGCCAGGACACCTATCGCGAGTCGCTCAAGGCGCTGGACGCCGGGGCGCAGGCCTACTTCCCGAAGACGCTCCGCCTCGAGGCGCTGGTGAGCCAGGTGCAGTCGCTGCTGCAGCCGAGGCAGCAGGCGCGGGAGGAGATCGCCCAGGGGACGGTCCGCAGCATCCCGGTGGGGCAGCTGGGCGTGCAGTGGACCCTCCGCGAGCTCGCCGCGGCCAGCATCACCGGAACACTGCGCGCCCGGGACAGCTGGGCAACGTACGAGGTGGCGTTCCGCGACGGGCGAGCCATCCACGCCTCGGCCCAGACCGGGTCGCATCAGGCGGTGGGCGAGCGCGCCCTCAACGCCTTCGTCGCCAGCCGCTGCACCGAGGCCAGCTGGAATCCGACGCCGCCGGGTCCGCGACAGACCCTCATGCTCCCGGTCCCCGAGCTGCTGGTGCGGGCGAACCAGCTGCTCAACGACAACGCGCAGCGGCTCCGGGACGGGCTGATGGTGAATCCGCTCGAGATCCACGTGAATCCCGAGCTCTACGAGGTCTACGTCCGCAACGGGCCGCAGCAGTGGCTCCCCGCCGCGCGACTCCTCTGCGAGCAGGGGCTGCCGCCGCGAGAGGTGCTGGCCCGTCTCGACGAGTCGCCGCTCGAGCTGGAGGAGGTGCTGCGAGACCTCATCCGCCGGGGCGTGGTGTCCCTCAGCGCGCCACCGTCCTGAAGGGCAGGGCCGTGGCTACGGCGCGGCCTTCGTCTCGTCGTACTTGCCGGACAGGGTCTCGCGGACGTCGCGATCGAACTTCACCCGGCCGGTGGCCACCTCGCGGAGCGACAGCACCGGGGGCTTGTTCTTCGACGTCTCGATGAGCGGCCGGGCCCCCGCCATCAGCTGACGGGCCCGTTTCGCCGCCAGCAGCACCAGGGCGAAACGGTTGTCGACGAGGGGGAGACAGTCTTCGACGGTGACGCGGGCCATGCTCTTGAATCCTCGAATACGGGGGGGTCCCCGGCGGGGGCAAGGGAGTGGACGTAACGGCAGGCGAGGGGGGGTGTCAAGGCGGCGGCGCCTCCCTACCTTCGCCCGGCCATGGGCGAGGCGCGGCACCCGAACCACCCCGGCGAGCTCAGTACCGACGCCTCGGCGGCGGAGCGCATGCGCAACGGGGACGAGCTGGGGGCCCGGGCCCGGGCCATCCAGGTCCTCCAGCGCGCGGGGGTCCCCTTCCTGGTGGGCGGGGCCTACGCCTATGCCCACTACACCGGCATCTACCGCGACACGAAGGACCTGGACCTCTTCCTCCGCCAGCTGGACGTGGAGCGGGGACTGGTGGTGCTCGCCGGGGATGGCTGGCGGACGGAGCACCATCCCGACGGCTGGCTCGCGAAGGGGTTCAAGGGCGAGTACTTCGTCGACCTCATCTTCAGCTCCGGGAACGGCGTCGCCGTGGTGGACGACGTGTGGTTCGAGCGGGCGGTTCCGGGCCGGGTCTTCGGCCAGCCGGTCGAACTCGTGCCCCCCGAGGAGATGATCTGGAGCAAGGGCTTCGTCATGGAGCGCGAGCGGTTCGACGGGGCCGACGTGGCTCACCTCCTCCGCGCGGTGGGGCCGAAGCTGAACTGGGACCACGTCGTGGCCCGCTTCGATCGCTACTGGGAGGTGCTGCTCGCGCAGCTGATGCTCTTCCGCTTCGCCTACCCCAGTGACCGGGACGTCGTCCCGGACCGGGTGATGACCGATCTCCTCTCCCGCACCGTGGAGACCTTGAAGACCGGCGCCGAGGAGGAACGGCTCTGCCGGGGAGATCTGCTGAGCCGGGTCAACTACCGGCTGGACGTCGACCGCTGGGGCTACGCCAGCGGCCGCGAGCGTGACGAACGAGAGCGAGGTGCGATCGGTGGCACGGGATCCGAAATCCAGCATCCGGGTCGCGGCGACGGGTGACCTCCACTGCCGGGAGGATCAGCACGGCCGATTCCGGAACTTCGTGAAGCACGTCAACGAGGTCGCTGACGTGCTGCTGCTCTGCGGCGACCTCACCGACCGGGGGATGCCCGAGGAGGCCAAGACCCTCGCCGAGGACCTCTCGGCGCTGCGCATCCCTTGCGTGGCGGTGTTCGGCAACCACGACTACGAGGGGGGCGCCAGCAAGCAGATCTGCGCCGAGCTGGCCAAGGCCAACGTGCACTTTCTCGACGGGGACCATTACGTCTTCGAGAAGACGCTGGGGATCGCCGGCATCAAGGGGTTCGGTGGAGGGTTCGGTCGGGCCACGCTGCAGGCCTTCGGCGAGGGGCCGACCAAGGCCTTCGTCCAGGAAGGGGTGAACGAGTCCCTCAAGCTGGAGGCGGCGCTGGGGCAGCTGGAGACGCCGAAGAAGGTGGTGATGCTCCACTACAGCCCCATCGTCGACACCTGCGTCGGGGAGCAGCCGGAGATCATGCCCTTCCTCGGAACGAGCCGGCTCGTCTACCCCATCGACCACTACGGAGCAGCGGTGGTCTTCCACGGGCACTCGCACTTCGGCTCCCGCGAGGGCAAGACGCCGGGTGGCATCCGGGTGATGAACGTCGCGATGCCGCTCCTGGCGAAGACCACCCCCGAGCAGCGGTTCGCTCTCGTCGAGGTGTGATTCAGGGCGAGCGCGCTCATCCTCGGTTGTCGTCCCGGCCGGGCGGGGGGATGATCGCCGGCTGATGGACTTCTTCCAGGACCCGCCCCGTCTCGGGAACCAGTACGACGCCGACCTTCTGCTCCGGAGCTGGCTGGAGCGCACCTTGCCCGAGCCGGTGCGGAAGGCGATCGAGCCCGAGCTGCGCGAGATGGGCGAGCTCGCGGCGTCGACTCTCCTCGAGCTGTCGATGCGGGGCCGCCGAGACGAGCCGCAGCTCGTCCCGTATGACCCCTGGGGTCGTCGCATCGACGAGATCCGCGTGCCCGAGGCCTGGCGTGCGTTCGCCCGGGTGGCGGCCCAGTGGGGACTGGTGGCGATCCCCCACGAGCGGAAGCACGGCGCTTTTTCTCGCATCCACCAGGGCGCCCTGGTCCACCTCTTCGGGCCGTCGAGCTCCGTCTACACCTGCCCCCTCGCCATGAGCGACGGCGCGGCGACCACGCTGCTCGCCCACGGCAACGCGGCGCTGGTGGAGCGCGCGCTGCCCCGGCTGACCAGCCGCGATCCGGCGCGGGCCTGGACCAGCGGGCAGTGGATGACCGAACGGACCGGTGGCTCGGACGTCGGACAGAGCCTCACCCGCGCGGTGAAGGACGGTGACGGCTGGCGCCTCTTCGGCACCAAGTGGTTCACCTCGGCGACCACCAGCGAGATGACGCTCACCCTGGCGCGCCCCGACGGCAACCCGTCCGGCGGGAAGGGGCTGGCGCTCTTCTACCTCGAGCTGCGCGGCGCCGACGGGATGCCGAACGGCCTTCGCGTGCTGCGGCTCAAGGACAAGCTCGGCACCCGGATGCTGCCCACCGCGGAGGTGGAGCTGGACGGAGCGATCGCCACGGCCGTGACCGGGCTGTCCGACGGGGTGCGGGCCATCGCTCCGATGCTGCAGATCACCAGAACGTGGAATGCGCTCTGCGCGGTGTGCTCCATGCGGCGAGGGGTGGCCCTGGCGCGCGACTACGCCGGGCGGCGCTCGGCCTTCGGCGCACGGCTGGCCGACAAGCAGCTCCACGTCCAGACCCTGGCCGAGCTCGAGGCCGAATACCAGGCGGCGTTCCTCCTGACCTTCCGGCTGCTGGAGCTCCTCGGCCGGGCCGAGGCGGGAGAGGCCAGCGACTGGGAGCGGCGGCTGACCCGCGCGCTCCAGCCGGTGACCAAGCTGCTGACCGGGAAGCAGGCGGTGGCCCACGCCAGCGAGGTGCTCGAGGCGTTCGGCGGGGCGGGGTACATCGAGGACACCGGGCTCCCCGCGCTCCTGCGCGACGCCCAGGTGCTGCCCATCTGGGAGGGGACGACGAACGTCCTCTCGCTGGATCTGCTGCGGGCGCTCAGCGGCGAGGCGGGGCTCCGCGACCTGGACGCGGAGCTCTCCCGGGCGCTGGCCGCCGCGACCGACCCGGCGCTCGTGCCGGTGCGAGATCGCGCCCGGGCGCTGATGGACGCCGCCGGCGGGTGGTTCGGGGCGGCGCAGCAGGGCGCCCCCGCAGACCTCGAGGGCGGGGCGCGGAGGTTCGCGCTGGCGGTGGGACGGTCGCTGCAGCTGGCGCTCGCCGCCGAGCACGCGCAGTGGCTGCTCGGCCGCGGGGACCGGAGCGGCCTCGCGGTGGCCCGGCAGCTGGTCGCGCTCACCCCGGTGCCCGACGTCGTCGGCGCGCTGGCCACCGACGAGGCGCGCCTGGCGTCCGGCCTGAAGCCCTGAGGACGTCGGCCCGGCGGCGGTCGGGCGGCCCGTCGTCCCCGGGAACCGTCGGATGCCATGCAGGCAAGCCCGCGCGTAACACCTCGCGCGCCAGCGTGCGTATGGTGAGCCCCGGTGATGCGAACGGCGCTCGATTTCGACTGGATCGACGAACGGCTGGCGGTGGGTGGGAGCTTCCCGATGGAGGCGGCCGAGCAGCTGGCGCGGCGCGAGGGCATCCGCGCCGTGGTGGACCTGCGCCTCGAGCGCTGTGACGACGAGGCGGTCCTCCGGATCAACGGCCTGGAGTTCCTCCACCTGCCCACCGAGGACTGCTGTGCCATCGCTCCGCGGATGATCGAAGACGGGGTGGCGTGGGTCCGGAGCCGGCTGGATGCGGGGACACGGGTGCTGATCCACTGCGAGCACGGCATCGGGCGGAGCGCGCTGCTCGCGCTCTGCACGCTCGTCGCCGGCGGCGTGAAGCCGCTGGACGCGATGAACCGCCTGAAGGCAGGGCGGCCCGTGGCGTCGCCGGCCGCCGAGCAGCTCGAGGCCTTCCGGAGCTGGGTCACCCGCTGGAAGCAGCGAACCGGCGCAAGCTGGGAGGTTCCGAGCTTCGACGCGCTGGCCTGGGTCGCCTACGCGCACCTGCGCACTGCCGGCTGACGGCCGCCGCTAGAAGCGGTAGCCGAAGCCGAGCGCGACCCGCACCGCGAACGACGGCCCGAAGCTCGTCGCCTGCGTCGCGCTCGACTCGTTCTTGAACAGGTACGTCGCCCCGGCCACCGTCAGGTAGATGTACGTCCGCGAACCGAGGTCCCGGCTCACTGCCACCGCCGGGGTGAGCTGGAGCGCGGCCGTCGTCCGCGGCGGGGCGCTGCCCTCCGTCTTGAAGGACTGGTTCAGGAGCGTCGCTCCCACCGTGAGCCCGACCTCGATCGAGACCGGGGCCAGGTCCCAGACGTGCGAGGCCTGCAGCTCGATGTCGAACTGATCCGTGGTCGCCGCGAGCCCCTGGCTGGTGTACCCGGTCCGGCACCAGGCCACGCGCGGGACCAGGGTGATGGGCCTCAGCGCGATCGCCAGGCCCACCGCGAACCCCGGGCAGAGGCCGGCGTCACTGACCAGCGACGTGCGGAACCGCGCCTCGGCCTCGAGCGACGTCACCGAGTCGCGGCTCCCCTCGCCCTTGCGGACGAGACGCGCGTACGCGGTCCGCTGCAGCTTGGACTCGTCGACCGTCGCGGTGCTGCCCGGCGCCACCGCCACCGTCCCCTCGAGCAGCACCTCCGGACCGCGGCCGCGGAGGTAGTACCGCCCGGCCCGGAGCGAGAGTCGCCGCACCCGGTCCGCGCCGGCCACCTCTCCGACCACCGGGCCGTCGGCGTTCTCCTGGAAGAGCAGCCAGCTCTTGCCCGGGGGAAGCTCGAGCCAGGCCCGCGTGGGCGAGCGCGCATCGAGGGTGGCGAGCACCAAATCCCCCGACCCGCGGACGTCGTACTGGAACGTGGGGTGCTGCGTGCCGGCGAGCGTGCGGCTCGAGGCGCGGAGCGTCGTCTCGTACGCGTAGCGGTACGCCTCGTCGAGCGTCACCCGCCCGTCGCGGTTCTCGTCCGCCGCGCCGAGCAGGCCGGAGAGCAGCGCGTGGGTGAAGAAGCTCCCCCGCAGCTCGTCCGACTCCTGGCTATCCTCCGAGGCCGAGCTGGAGGTGAGGAACACCGCGCCCTCGCCGGCCACGCGCTCGCCGAGGCGGATCTCGAAGGGCGGGATGGGCGTTCCACCCTTGACCCGGGTCAGCGCTCCCGAGCGGCACGCGTCGAGGATCAGGAGGCGGAACCCGGCCGCCGACCCGCGGACCAGCTGCTCCAGCTCGGCGAGCTCGAGCCGGGAGCCACCGAGGTGGAGCGCCCCCGCGTCGGCGTGGCCCGAGTAGTAGACGAGGAGAACGGTGGGGCGGCTCGCGGTCCGGACCCGCTCGTTCACGGCGATGAGCGCGCGGCGCACGGTGTCCGCGTCCTTGCCCTGGAGCAGGACCGTGTTCTCCGGGCGGACGCCACCCACCTCCTGGAGGACGGACACCACCCGCGCCGCATCCATCTCCGCGTAGCGGAGCGGCACGTCGGGCGCCTCGCCGACGTCGTTGCCCACCACCACGGCGTACCTCTCCACCTGCGCCAGCGCGGCGGCGGGGAACAGCGCCAGGAGCAGCGCGATCAGCGCTTGACGAAGCTCCACCGGAGCCCCTGGCAGTCGCCGGGCAGCGGCGCGGCGTCCTGTCCGCGCTCGAACGCCACGCGGATCGGCTCCAGCTCCACCGCCGAGCCGCAGAAGATGCCGAGGAGCCGCTCCTCACCGGTCGTGGCGTCCAGGCGCGTCCCGAGGGGGAGGGGGACCTCGGTCCCGGCCGGGACCTGCGCTGCCCGTGCTGCCTGCGGGAAGTACACCGAGGCCTTCCCCGCGGGGTCGAGGCTGAGCACCGCGACGTAGGCCGCGGTCGGCGTGCTCACCGCGAAGCGGACCGCGTCGCCCGGCGCGACGTGCTCGCCCGGCGCCGCGCGGCGCACCTCGTTGCCGTGCTGCACGTACATCGTGAGGGCGAGGCCGCTCCCCTTCGAGCGCTCCGGGGCCGGTGGGCTCCGGAGCACGAGGACCAGCGAGGCCGCGAGCGCGAGGCCCAGCCCGGCGACCGCGGCGCCGGGGACGCGGCGGCGAGGGGCGGGCCGCCCGAGCGCGATCGGGAGGGGGAGGGCGCGCACCTCCTCGCGGACGCCGCGCATCCCGGCGAGCGCGGTGCTGCAGGCGGCGCACGAAGAGACGTGGGTCCCGGTGCTCTCGGCCTCGGCGGCGTCGAGCTCGCCCATCATCCACCGGTCGAGGCGGAGGGCGGAGAGGCAGGCGTTCCAGCTGAGCGGGGTGGCGGCGAGGTTCATGCGATCTGCTCCGCGCGGTCCCAGAGGCCCTGGGCGCGCTCGAGGAGGTAGCCCACCTGGCGCCGGGAGCAGCCGAGGAGCTCGGCCACCTCGGCGTGGGTCATCCCGTCCAGGTGGTGGTAGACGACGGCTGCCGCGACGTCCTCGGGCAGCAGGGCCAGCAGGCGCCGCACCTCGGCGGCGGCCTCGCCGCGCGGGCCTCCGGTCTCGGGGAGACCCGGACGGACGTGCAGCTCGAGGACGCGGGCGCCGGTGCGCGCCTTGCGCAGCGTGTTCAGACAGTGGTGCGTGGTGGCCTGGTACAGCCAGCCCACGATGGAGCCGGCGGACCGGACCGCGTCGGGGTTGCGCACCAGGGCAGTGAAGACGTCCTGGAGCGCCTCCCGGGCGTCCGCCTCGCTCCCGAGGAGGGTGCGCGCGCGGCGGAGCACGACGTGACCGTGCGACCGGTAGAGGCTGGCGATGGCCGGCGCGTCGAGGATCATGGGCAGGCCGGACCGACGCCGCCGTCCTGCTGGCCGAGCCGGAGGACGATGGCCTCGTCGAGGGTGGTGGGCTGCAACCGGTACGGCGCCTTGCAGTAGCCGCGCGCGGTCCCGGGGGCGTCGGTGCCGTCGTCGGGCACGCCGCGCCGGACCAGCTCGGCGACACACGATTCGAGGTCCGCCACGGTGAGGCACCCGATCGGGAGCACGCGGAGCAGGTGGTAGCCGGCGCCCAGCGCCTGGCCGAGCCACCACTCGGTCAGCGAGCTCGGCGGCACGTCGGACTCGAGGTACATCACCCAGTGGTTGGCGTCGTAGGTGTAGCTCGGGTTCTGGGCAGCGGGCAGCGCTGGCACCTGGTCCGGCGCGAGGCCGTAGGGAATCGCGGCGGCGTTCGCGCGGGCCCACCGTGGCGCGCCGGGGACGAGCTCCCGGAACGCCGCGCCCGGCGGCGGGGCGTAGAGGCGCAGCGTGAACGTCGCAGGGAAGCCGGAGGTCACCGGCGCCCTCGTGGCCAGCTCCTGGTCGTTCGTGCCCGGAGGTGGACCGCGCTGCCAGAGCATGGCCGCATCGAGCGGCGGAAGCTCCCCGCTGCTCTCCACCCGGCCACGGAGCGTCACCAGGGGCTCGCCCTGGTAGCCGGGGTCGGTCTGCGCGTCACAGGCGAGCAGCGCCGTGACCACGACGCCGATCGCCGTGCTCGCGCGTCTCACGGGACCGGGACGGGGGTGTACGAGATCGGCGGGAACGTCACCGTCTTCAGCCACGCCGGCAAGCTTGCCACCTTGGCCGAGCGCACGCCCGCGTCGCTGATGGCGTACACGAACTGACCATCCGTGGAGTCGGCGAGGATCCCGCGCCGGATCCACGGGGACCACGCGTAGCTCCAGCCCTCGCCCGACCAGGTCTGGTACACGTCGGCCATCGAGAGACTTCCCTTCGACTGGATGGTGCCGCCCGCGGGGTCGACCTGGAACAGGCGCAGGTCGGAGACGAAGTTCTGGGTGCCGTAGTCCGCGAAGGGGATGGCGAGCATCTTCTGCGCCGGCAGCCAGGTGAAGGCTTTCGGATCCCACAGCGCATCGGAGTACGACCAGCCCTCGCCCACCAGCTGGACCGCCTGGGCCTTCGGGTCCGCGAGGTCGGTCACGTCGAGGAGCGCGATCTTGAGCTGCATCATCGACGAGGCGCCGGGCTCGCGGCCGACGCCGAGCAGGTGGGTGTCGTCGATGGGGTGGAGGTAGGCGATGAACCCGGGCATCGCCAGCTCGCCCACCTTGGTGGGGTGGGCCGGGTCGCTCAGGTCGAAGGTGAAGAGCGGATCCACCTGGCGGGCGGTGATGACGAACCCGCGCGGCCCCACGAAGCGGGTCCCGAACGTTTGCTCGTCGGCGCCGTAGTCGGTGGTCTTGCCGACGAGGTGGAGCGCGCCGGGGGACCGGGTCAGCACCGAGATCCGGTTGGCGCCCTGGAGCGTGCCCCAGGTCGTGCCGTCGGCGACGCGGGTGGTGACGTGGGTGGCCACGCGGAGCGCCCCGCCGAACTCGTCCATTGCGTACTGGTCGCGCACCGTGCCGTCCACCGTTCCCGAGCCGAGGTAGGGGGCGCGGTCCGGATCGCGCAGGTCGAAGGCGTGGAGGTAGGTGGCATCGGTCTGGCCGATCTCCGGCCACCACCACCAGTGGTTGGTCGCGACGTACAGCGTGTCCTTCGAGGCGTAGACGGTGCCGGGCTCGGCCAGCACCGCGGTCCGGGCCTTGAGGGAGTCGGTGGTCAGGTCCACCGTCGCCACCGTCAGGAGACCGGGCCGGGTGGGGGCGGAGCTGAGCGCGAAGTCCGTGCAGCTGTACGCGATGGGCTTCGTCGCGCTCCCGGGGATGCGGACCTCACCCGTCCTGAGCCAGTCGTCCAGCGTGCGTGACCGGATCAGCGCCTCGTTGGCCGCCTCGAGCTCGTCGAACGCCTTGTTCCGATCGCCGGTGCTCGCGCCGGGCGGCAGGTCCGGCCAGTACCGCACCCCGTCGGGGAAGGGGAGGCTGTCGGACATCACGATCCGGACCCGGTCGTCGATGCGCCGGGCCGAGAGGTACGAGCCGGGCAGGAGGATCTCGGCGGTGACCCTGGGATGCGCCAGGTCGCTCACGTCGATCGTCGTGATCTGGGTGACGTCGCTCGCCCAGTAGCCGCAGAACGCGTCCACCGCCATCGCCCCGCCCGCGCCGATGGCCGCCGGAGCGCAGATGGGGTGACTTCCCTCGATGGCGCGCGGAACGTAGACGTTGCTGAAGACGACCACCTGGTCGTCGGCGAGGAACATGTCCCGCGGCCAGCCCTCGATCTTCAGGCTCGCGGCCTCGGCCATGTCCTGGGGAGGCCAGGAGCGGAGCAGGTGGAGACTGCCGCCGGCGAGCACCGCGATGCGGGTGCCGTCGTTCTGGACGAAGTCGGCCTCGTCCACGCCCGCGACCTGCGTGTTGGTGGTGCTGACGCTGGTGGGCCCGCCACCGGACCCGGAGGGAGTGGCACCCGGCCCGTTCATCCCCACCGGCGCCCCCACCGGGATGCCGCCCCCTCCGATGAAGTAGTCGCTCTTCCGGATCTGCTCGAGGCTGCTCTTCATCTCCAGGACCAGCGCATCCTCGATGGCGGTCTCGAGCTGAGCGCAGCTGGTGACCTGGGTGAGGAGCGGGCTCCGGTCGATGCCTTCCGGCGACGGGAGGCCGTTGCTGGACGAGCCGGAGCAGCCGGCGACGACGGCGCAAACGACCACGGCGGCCAGGGCGGAACGGGGCATTCGGATCTCCGGAAAGGCTCTTCGCACAGCCCCCTGGACCGCGAGACACCCGTTTCGGGCAAGAGCCGCGTGGGGTCGCACCGACACCCACCTCGTGAGGCCCGTCGCCGCCCCGAAATTCCAGCCCGACGGTCGCTTCTACACAGTCGGCAGCCTTCCACTGTCCGGTGCCCCGCGCTGGCTGGGCCGGGCTTCGTCGGGGGACGGACCGGTGCATACGTTCCCGGGTACTGCTGCTGGCCTCGCGACGGGAGGGAGCGGAGTCGTGACGAAGCGGGTGCTGATCACCGGGGGGGCCGGCTTCATCGGCTCGCACCTGGCCGACGAGCTGCTCGCCGGCGGCTACCGGGTGCGCGCGCTCGATTCGCTCGTGCCGGAGGTTCACGGAGGGCGTCGCCGGCGTCCGGGGTACCTCGCCCCCGACGTCGAGCTCGTCCGGGGTGACGTCCGTGACCCCGCCGCGGTGGACGGGGCACTCAAGGCGGTGGACGCGGTCTTCCACCTCGCGGCCGAGGGCCGAGGCACGGATGCGCTGGCTCACGTGACGAGCGTCAGCGCCGTCGGAACCGCCGTCCTGCTCGAAGCGGTGCGCAGGAACGGAGTGGAGAAGCTCGTCGTCGCCAGCTCGACCAGCGTCTACGGCGAGGGCCTCTACCGGACGCCGCTGGGGACGGTGGTCGAGGTCGGGGAGCGCAGCCTGGAGCGCCTCCAGGCGGGAGTGTGGGAGCCGACGGGCCCGGACGGCGAGCCGCTCGAGCCCCTCCCCACGCCGGAGACCAAGGTGGCCACCCCCGGCTCGCTCCATGCGCAGGCGAAGCAGGAGCTGGAGCGGCTCTGTCTGTCCGTGGGCAGGACCCACGACATTCCGACCGTCGTTCTCCGCATCTCCGACGTCTACGGTCCGCGCCAGGCGCTCGGGGATCCGCGCACCGGAGCGATCGCGAGCTTCGCGCTCCGGCTGCTGAACGGCCGGGCGCCGCTCGTGTTCGAGGACGGGCTGCAGCAGCGCGACCTCGTGAGCGTGCATGACGTTGCCCGCGCCTGCCGCATGGCGCTCGAGTCCACGAACGACCCGGCGGGAGTCTTCAACGTCGGCAGCGGGAGCAGCACGAACATCCGGACGGTCGCCGCGCAGATGGCCGAGGCGCTGGGCCGCCGCGAGCTCCGGCCGGAGATCACCGGCACCTGGCGGGTCGGCGACGTGCGGCACTCCCTGGCCGACACCACGCTCGCGGCGAAGGTCCTCGGCTACGAGGCTCGGGTGTCGTTCACCGAGGGGTTGCTCGAGCTGGCGGAGTGGCTCGCCCGCAAGCGGGTGGACCAGCGTGCCGCTGCGACCTGGGCTCGACTCGAGTCACGGGGGCTCGACGCATGAGCGCCGAGACGGTCCCCATCGGAGCCGAGGCCCGAATCGCTGCCCCTGCGCGCGCCTGGGCCCGTCGCTCGGGCTCGGGAGTCGGCCACGTCCTGATGACCGCCGACACGGCGGGAGGCGTGTGGCCGCACGCGCTCACCCTCGCCGGGGCGCTGGCCCGTCGCGGCGTGCGCACCTCGCTGGCGGTCTTCACCGAGGGGCTCGCTCCGTCGATGCGGGCCGAGGCCTGGACCGTCCCCGGGCTCCAGATCTTCGAGGGAGCCTTCAGGCTCGAGTGGATGGAGGACCCCTGGGAGGACCTGCGGCGCGGCGGAGAGTGGCTGCTGTCGCTGGCGCGGGTTCTCCGTCCGGACGTGATCCATCTGAACGGACACGTGCTCGGGGCGCTCGGCTGGCCCGCGCCCGCGGTCGTGGTGACGCACGGCTCGGTCTGCGCCTCGTGGGAGGCCGTGCACGGCGTCGTCGCGCCCGCGGAGTGGGACCGGTACCGGGCGGAGGTGCGGCGGGGACTTCTCGGCGCGGCGCGGGTGGTCGCGTCGAGCAAGGCGCTGCTCGCGGAGCTGGAGCGCCATCACGGGCCGGTGCCCGGCGGGAGCGTGGTTCATCCCGCGCGGACGCTGACCCCGGTGCGCGGGCTGGACAAGGAGCCCTGGGTCCTGACCGCCGGCCGGCCGAGAGACGCTGCGACGAACGTGGAGGTGCTCGAGCGCGCGGCGCGGACCGTGCCGATCCGCGTCGCCGGCCCGGGGCAGGCGTCGGGTCCCGATCGCCCTGCGGGCGGACTCGAGCTGGTGGGTCCGCTCGGGCCGGAGGCGATGCGGATGGCGATGGCGCGCGCCGCGATCTACGCGCACCCTGCGGTGTACGACGCTTCCGGCCTCCTGCCCCTCGAGGCCGGCCTCGAGAGCTGCGCGCTGGTCCTCTCCGACATCCCTGCCCTCCGCGAGCTCTGGGACGGCGCGGCAGTCTTCGTGCCTCCTCGTGACGGCGAGGCCTGGGGAACCGCGCTGCGGATGCTGCTCGCCGAGGCCCCTCGCCGGCGCCGGCTCGCCGAGGCAGCCCGAGCGCGGGCGGGCACCTTCCGCCCCGAGCGCCAGGCGGAGGAGATGCTGCGGGTGTACGAGGGCGCGCGGAGCGACTTCCGTCGGGTGCCCTCGCCCTAGCCTCCGGACGCGGCTCGACGACCGGCCGGGGCCTGGAGGGCCTGCTCCAGCACCGGTGCCTGCTTCTGACGGACGGCCGCGCAGATCCGGGCGATCTCCTCGGCCTTGGACGCGTCGTAGGCCACGGCCGGCACCCGGTCCGCGCGTCCGGCGAACGACTTCGAGATGGTGGCCGCGTCCGCCTCGGTGCACGCGGACTGCCCGTACGGCAGGTAGCGGATCGCGCTCTCCGGGAGCGCCTTCGCCAGCTCGTCCTGGTGCTCGACGGTGAAGTCCCACGCGTCGCGCCACAGCTGGGGGTCCGTCCCCTGGATCACGAGGACCGCGACCTTCTCGAACAGGCGCAGCTCCGGGGTGAGGGTGAGGGCGCGCGCGCGCTGGCGGAGCTCGGGCTGCCGGAACGAGGACAGGGCGAGCACCAGGGCGTTTCGATCGCTTCCTTCCTCCGTCGCCTTGAGCCGCGCCAGGACCGCGTCGAAGAGCGCTGCGTCTCCGGTCCGGCCAGCGGCGGCGAGGCAGACGTCCCGCAGATCGGGGCTCACCGCCTCCGGGTGGAGATGGCCGTCGGTGCCGATCCAGGCCCGGCCCAGACGCGCGGCCCGCGAGAGGACCTCTCGATCGCCGGCGTGCAGCGCGAGCGTGCCGACGAGGTGCTGGCGGAGCCGGGCCTGACGGTTGGTCTCACCGGGACGTGGGCTCAACCCGATGCGCTGCAGCGCCGGCCGGAGGAGGGCGCGCATCCGTGCCTCGAGGAGCGGGCGGTCCGCTTCGGACGTCCAGTGGCTCCATGCGTAGTCGAGCAGCCCATCCGCGCTCGCCACCACGCCGGGCTCGTCGTCCCGGGCGAACCGGGAAGCGAGCGCGAGCGCGCGGTCCGCGGGAAGCACGGCGTCCCGGGCTCCGGAGACCACCGCGCTGGCCGTGGAGATGCGCTCCGCCCGGGAGATCGTCCTCCATCCGGAGGCGAGCAGGGCGTCCAACCCGGTCGACGGGAGGAGCCAGCGGTAGTAGCCGGTCGCGCCGGCGTTGGGGTGCACCCACCCGGGGCAGCGGCCGGGGACGGGGACGGTCGTGGAGGGACCGTCGAGGCTGGTGCAGAGCGGAGCTTCACGGCCCTCGAGGCGCGCACACACCGGCACCTTCCACAGCAGATCCCTCCGGGCCCGTGACCCCTCCGGAAGCGCGCGTTCCTGCCGCAGGGCGAGCTCTGCCTTGCCCCGAGTGCAGGAGAGCTCGGCCGTGACGCGCGGGAGGCCGGGCTGGTCGATGAAGGTGCGGAACGAAGGGCCGACGCTCGGGTCGATCCGGTCGAGCGTGGCCAGCAGATCCTCGGTGGCGGCGTTCCCGTCGCTGTGCTCGGTGAGGTAGTCCCTGATCGCGCCCCGGAAGCGGTCACGGCCGAGGCGGGCGGAGAACATCCCGAGCACCGCCGAGCCCTTCGGGTAGAGCACCGAGTCGTCGGTCCCGGCGATCTCGTTCTCGGAATGGATGGGCTGACGGATGGGCCGGGCGGTCTCCAGCTCGTCGTTGGCCATCGCCTCGTGCGTCCCCTCGAGCCGGTCCAGCTCGTAGTGGAGCGCGGGCTTCCACGGCACCACCACCTCGGCCTGCATGAAGGTGGCGAAGGACTCGTTCAGCCACTTGTCGTCCCAGAAGCGCATGGTGACGAGGTCGCCGAACCACTGATGCGCCATCTCGTGCGCCATGACCCAGGCGATGGTGAGCCGCTCGTCGCGCGAGGCGTGGCGCGCGTCCGCGAGCAGGTAGGTATCGGTGTAGACGATGAGCCCGGCGTTCTCCATGCCGCCGAAGGGGAAGTCGGGCGCCGCCACGTGGTCGAGCTTGGGATAGGGGAAGGGGATGCCGAACCACTCCTCCAGCCGGGGCAGCAGGCCCGCGCTGGCGTCGAGCGCGGTGCTCAGCTGGGCGCCGCGGCCCTTCGGAGCGATGCCGCGCACCTGCAGCGGCCGGTCGCGCACGGTGGAGGGCGGAAGGGCCGGCGGCGTGACGACGTCGAGGTCCCCGACGGTGAAGGCGACGAGGTAGCTCGGGAGGGGCCGGGTGGTGGCGAATCGGACGCGGCGCCCGCCTCCTGCCGCGGCGGTCTCCTCGGCCACCGGCGTGTTGCCGAACGCCTGGAGTCCCGCGGGCACCGTGAGCACGACGGTCCAGGGAATCTTGAAGGAGGGCTCGTCGAAGCAGGGGAACACTCGCCGGGCGTCGATGGACTCGAACTGGGTGTACGCCGCCCAGCCGCCGGTGCTCTTCACCCGGTAGAGCCCGACCAGGCGGGGGTTGAACGCCGCGTCGACGTCGACGTGGAGGAGCGCCTCTCCCGCGGGAATGCTCCGGGGCGACCTCACCCGTGCCGCGCCCCGCGCGTCGTCCGGCTCCAGCGTCACCGGCCACCGCTCGCTGCCGACCTGGAGGAACGCCGACCGGACGTGCAGCTCGCGGGCGCTGACCCAGAAGTCCTGCACCGGCGCGTCGAACCGGAGCTGGATGTCGGTCGAGCCGGAGAAGCGCGGCTGGGTCGGATCGACGTCGAGCGAGACCGACTGGGCGGTGGGGCGCACTCCGGCCGGGAGGCGAAAGAGGCGGTCCGGGAGGCTCGCCGGGGTCCCCGCGTCGGCTGCGGCGGCGACCGGGGGCGTCGCGGCTGGCGACGCCGGCGCGGGTGGAACGGGCGCGCGGGCGCACGCGGAGGCGAGCACCCCGAGCAGGGCCCCGAGGCTACGGAGTCGCATCATGTCCCGTGGATAGGACACGAGCGGGCCGGCCGTCTTGAACCCACTTGCAGGGGGTGTCCGCGAGGCGGCAGGGAACTGGCAGGCACCGTCCTCCCTGGCCAGGTGCAACGGCGTCGGAGGTCCGGCGTCAGGTGCCAGCGTCGGCCCCGACCGGGGCGGCCGGGGGCGGTGGGGGCGGTACGAGGTCGGCCGGCTTCGACGGAAGCTCCTTCAGCCGGGCACTGTCCACCACCACGACCCGGCCGCGGTCGTCGCGGGCGAAGGTCCCGGCCGGCTTCTTCGAGGCCGCGCCCAGCGCGATGCTGCCGAGCGCCTTCCCGCCCTGGCCCTCGAGCACGATGCTCCGCGCCGCGGGACCCAGGCCGGTGGTCCGCGCGTCCGAGGGGAGCCGCTCCTCGGTCGGCTCGGAGCGGAGCGCGGTGAGGCCGTAGAGCAACGAGGCGGCCTTGAAGTTGTCGGCGGGCCCCGGTGCGGGGCTCCGGAGGTGCCACGACTCCGGACCGCCGTCGGCGGGACGCTCTCGCTCGAGCACGAGCGCGCCGTCCCCGCTGCCGATCCGGATCGCCGTCACGTCCTCGGGCCGGGCATGCAGGACGGTGCGGTCGCGAAGCTCGGCCGGGCTCTTGTCGAGCGCGGCCAGGGCGCTCCGGGGCACCTCGGCCAGCGCCGAACCGTACTGATCCTCGCGGAGGGCGTAGACCGGGTCGCTGTCCGCCTTCCCGGCGGTGAGGCGCACCCGGACCGTCTCGGTGGTGCCGCGGGTGAAGGTCGCGTCGACGAGTGGCGTCTCCACGCCGGTCCGCTTTCGCTCGGCCGGAGTGTCCTCCAGGTACTTCGTCGCCTTCGTGCTGCGCAGCGTGCCGATCCAGCTGGAGATGGCCGTGGTGTCAGCCTCCTCCTTCACCGGGCGAACGAAGGCGTACGGCTGGCCAGGATCTCGGCCCACCGCCCAGTCGTGCTTCTTGGCGTGGACCTCGATGCGGGTGATGCCAAGGTCGCGGACGGCGAGCACGTCGCGGTCGCGCAGATCGAAGGTGCCCTTGTCCAGGCTCGAGCGGGTCGTCCCGTCCACCGAGTACACCTTGGGGTCGCCCTCGCGCTGGAGGTAGGCGCTGGAGTCGTAAGGGTTCTCGACGCCGATGCGCACCGTGAGCGGCGGCACGCCCTCGGCCGAGGCGACGACCTCCACCGTCGGCCTGTCGAGGCCGAAGGTCTTCAGGGCATCCGGCGTGGGCTTCTCCTCCACGGTGGAGCGGATCCGCGCGTACTGGAGCGCGCTGACGATCGCCTCGGCGGTCTGGACGTCGGCGGCGGTCTTCAGCGGGCGGGTGATGACCCAGGAGGAGTCCGGGAGTCGCGACAGCTCCGTGCTCTGGCCCTTCGCCTTCACGACCAGGCGGTCGTAGCGGACGTTCTCCGTCCCGCCGTCGGGGCGCGAGACCGGCTGGACGAGGCGCTCGGCGGCACGCTTCTGCTCCGCCTCCTTCTCGTCGCCCTTCATGACGCCGAACCAGGCGTAGAGGCCGAGGCCGGCGGCGACCACCGCCGCCCCGAGCAGGGTCCAGAGGTTCTTGCTCCGGGCGCTCATGTCACTTGCTGCGGCGGTTCAGCCAGATGGCCAGTCCCACGGCCAGCAGGCCGAACGGCACCAGGTCCGTCGCCAGGAACCGGATGCGCGCCAGCCGTGGCGCGTCGAGATCGATGGTGGAGATGTCGCGGTCGGGAGGGCGGATGGTGATCTTCTGCACCTGGCTCGTCGCCCAGGCGAAGGCGTTCATCACCATGTTCCGGTTGGGTTCGTCTCCCCAGTTCGGGTCCACGAGGATCTCGGAGTCGCCGAAGGCGACCAGCCGCATCTCGTCGTTCCGCTTGCCGTCGGTGGTCGTCACCTTGCGCGTGGACTGGAGGATGAGCGGGATGCTCCCCGCCTTGTCCCCGCTCTGCCGCTGCGGGTTCTCGACCGGGGTCTTCACCTCGAAGCCGTTCGGCGAGGTGGTGAGGACCGGGGCGACCTCGGTTCCCTCGGCGAGCCCTTCCTTCAATGCGGTGAGGCCACGTGCCGTCGGGAACTGGAGGTTGTACTGGGCTCGCTTGAGGTCGCGAGCGAGCTCGGTGTCACCGAAGAAGTGGGAGACCACCAGATACGGGCTGTCGATGGCGTAGACGTCGTCGGCCACCAGGCCCGGATCGACCTGGACGCCTTGACGCGCCAGCACCGCGTCGAGCCCCGGCTCGGCACCGGCCTCGGCGAAGTAGAGCATCCGCCCGCCCTGATCGAGGTACTTGCCGAGCTGCTCCACCTCGCCCTTGCCGAACTTGCTCTTCGCGCCCCCGATCACCACCAGGGCCGCGTCCTTCGGGACCTCCTTGCCGTCGGCGAGGTTGATCGCGTTCGGCAGGTAGCCCTCCTGCAGGAGCGTCTTCCGGAGCTCGCTGAGGGATGCGGGGTCGCGCGGCTCGATCGGCTCCAGCGGCCATTCGCCATGGCCGGTGGTGAAGTAAACCTTCTGCTCGCCCACCGAGTTGAGCTTGATCAGCGCGTTGGTGAGGTCCTGCTCGGTGACTCCGCCGGTGACGGAGACCGTGGTGTGGTTCTCCTTGTCGCCCGAGCCGCGGGTGAGCACCAGCGTCGTCTGTCCCTCGCGCAGCTGGTATTTCTGAGCCAGGTCCGGCGCCTTGCGCGGGTCCTTGAACACCACCTCGAACCTGTCCGGCGCCTGCTCGCGGTACCGCTGCAGCAGGCGGTCCACCTGCTCGTAGTCGGGGTCGCTCGGGGCGAGGAAGCCGTAGACCCGGACCTTCTCCTTGAGGCCCGCGAGGGTGCTCCGGGTCTGTGGCGCGAGGGTGAAGATCTTCTTGCTGGTGAGGTCCCAGCTCTTGCCCTTCTTCACCACCACGTAGTTCACGGCGACGAGCGCAACCAGCACCACCAGGACCGTGGCGATCGTCGACACCAGGTAGAAGGTGCTCCGCCGCGAGGCGAACTGTCCGAACTCGCCGAGGTTGGTCGCGAAGTACGCGCCGATGAGGAGCACGCCGAGCCCGGCCTTGACCGCCGACATCCACGGTGAGCCGGTGGTGACGAAGTAGGTGTAGGGGGCCGAGAGCAGCGCCACCAGCCCCAGCGCTCCGAGGATCTTTCCCAGGGTGCGGGTGTTCATCGGTCAGGCCCACCGCTGCGCTTCCACCGTGCGGTGGGTGAGCAGCAGGGAGAAGAGGATCACCGAGAAGAAGAAGACCAGCGCCTTGAGGTCCAGCACCCCGCGCGAGAGGGTGGAGAGCTGCGAGCTGAAGGAGAGGTGATTGGCGATGCTCCGCCAGGGCTCCTCCGCGCTCTGCGCCAGTCCGCGCAGCAGCATCCAGGGGAGGAGAATGGCGAAGGTGAGGAACGCCGCGAGCATCTGACTCTCGGTCAGCGCGGAGACGAACATCCCCACCCCGAGACACGTGGCTCCCCAGAGCAGGAGGCCGGCGAACCCCAGGGCGACCGTGCTCCACTCCAGCGCGGTCCCCGACTCGCTGGAGCCGAAGAGGGAGAGGGTGAGGGGGAAGATGATGGTGAGGCCCAGCGTGGCCCAGATCACGCCCACGCCGCCGAGGTACTTCCCGAGCACGATCTCCCACGGCCGCACCGGCGCGGTCATCAGGAGCTCGAAGGTCCGGTTGCGCTTCTCCTCTGCGAAGAGCCGCATGGAGAGGAACGGCGCGACGAACAGCGTGACGACTCCGATCACGTCCCAGAGCTGGACCACGATGCCGTCGGTCAGGTTCTTGAACTGCCCGTACTCGGGCGGCAGGCGGGCCCAGCCGTACACCCGGGCGAGCCCCTGCACCTCCTTGAAGGTGGCCAGGAGGTTCACGAAGAAGAAGGAGGAGATGCCGAGCATCGCGGTGAAGACCACGTAGGCCCACGGCGTGCTGAAGTAGATGCCCAGCTCCTTGCGGGCGATGGCCAGCGCGTTGCGCATTTGGATCGTGCTCCCTCGAGACTTCAGGCGGCGGCGGTGAGCTTGAGGAAGATGTCCTCGAGCGAGGTCTGGTCGCCCTGGCCCAGCGCGTGGGCCAGGTTCCGGATCTCGTCGAAGGCCACCATCCGTCCCTGGTTGATGATCAGCACCCGCTCGCAGGTCACGGTGACCTCCGAGAGCAGGTGGGTGGAGAGGATGACGGTGTGCTGGCCGGCGAGGCCCTTGATGAGCTGGCGAACCTCGGCGCGCTGGCTCGGGTCGAGACCCTCGGTGGGTTCGTCGAGGATCAGCACCGGCGGGTTTCCGAGCAGGGCCTGGGCGATGCCCACCCGCTGCCGGTAGCCCTTGGAGAGGTTCTGGATCAGGCGTTCCATGACCTCCGCGACGCCGGTGGCGTGGGCGACTCGCTCCAGCTCCGTGGCCATCTGGCCGCGGCGAACACCCTTGATGGACGCGACGAAGCGCAGGTACGCCTTCACCGTCATCTCCGGGTAGAGCGGGGGCGTCTCCGGCAGGTAGCCGATGCGCCGCTTCACCTCGTACGGCTCCTCGAAGACGTCGAACCCCGCGACCTTCACCGTGCCGCTGGTGGCGGGCAGGTAGCCGGTCAGGATCTTCATCGTGGTGGACTTGCCGGCCCCGTTCGGTCCCAGGAAGCCCAGGATCTCGCCCTCGGGCACACTGAACGTCAGGTCGTCCACCGCGACCCGATCCCGGTAGCGCTTCGTGAGCCCCGTGACCTCGATCATCGCCGTCATTGGACTGTCGTTCTCCCCGAGCGGGCGCGCGATACTATGGATGGGCACCTCCCTGTCAACACACGGAGCGCACGGGATCTTTCCGTGGCCCGCTGGGTGCAACGGCAACGACCCGACATGAGCGTGATCGTCCAGAAGTACGGAGGCTCCTCGGTGGCCGACGTGGAGCGCATCCGCAAGGTGGCGGCGCGGGTGGCGGCCAGGCGAGCCGACGGGCACCAGATGGTGGTGGTGGTCTCGGCCATGGGCGACACCACCGACGAGCTGCTCACCCTCGCCAAGCGGATGTCGGCCGACCCCCCACGCCGCGAGCTGGACATGCTGCTGACCTGTGGGGAGCGGATCAGCATGGCCCTTCTCTCCATGGCGCTGCACGAGCAGGCGGTGCCGGCCATCAGCTTCACCGGGAGCCAGAGCGGCATCATCACCGACGACGCGCACTCCCAGGCTCGGATCGTCGAGGTCCGCCCGGTCCGCATCCGAGAGGAGCTGGAGCGCGGGAAGGTGGTCATCGTCGCCGGCTACCAGGGCGTCTCGCGGAACCGGGAGGTCACCACCCTCGGGCGCGGCGGCAGCGACACCACCGCGGTTGCCCTCGCCGCGGCGCTCGGCGCCGAGGCCTGCGAGATCTACTCGGACGTGGACGGAATCTTCTCCGCCGACCCGCGGGTCGTCCCCGAGGCGCGGAAGCTGGAGAACCTCGACTACGGCACGATGCAGGAGCTGGCCGCGGCCGGAGCCCGGGTCCTCAACGCCCAGGCGGTCGAGTTCGCGCGCAGCGCGGGCATCGTCATCGAGGCCCGCAGCACCCACGGAGGCGGCACCGGCTCCCGCATCGGTCCGGAGGCGACGCCGGTCCGGGCGGTGGCCAGCGACACCGAGGTCCGGGTGCTGGAGGTGCCCGACGCCCGGCTGGAGAGCGTGCTCGGGCAGCTGGCCGCGGGCGAGGTCCGCCTGCGCCTCGTCGCCGGAAGCCGGGGCGGGGCAGGGCGGCTCCTGGTCGTCGTTCCGCTCCAGGACGTGCACGGGCTCGAGGCGTTCGACACGACCCTCCGGGACCTCGGGGCCGAGCCGCGGCCCGGCCTCGGGACCGTCACCCTCGCCGGGCCGGGCGTCGGGACGGACAGCGGGCTCCTCGGCCGGTGCCTGGCCGCCACGGCCGGCCTCGGAATCGACGTGCGCGCGGTCCACGGCTCACCAATGCAGCTCACCTTCGTGGTGGAGGCGGCCCGGGTGGGCGACCTGACCCGGGAGCTGCATCGGCTCAGCGGCTAGCGGAGCGGCAGCTCGAGCCCGGAGACCCACGAGCGCGCCCTGGCGACGTGAGTCGGCGCCGGCCGGGGGAATGTCATCGCGCGACGCGCTAGAAGGGGCGTCGGATCCGGTTCCCGGGAAGGAGGTTGCCGTCGATGCGGACATCGTCCGTGACGAGGAGGCTCGGGGGCGGTTTGCTCGTCGTGGTGCTCGCCGGATCGTGTGCGGCGGAGGATTCCGAGCGTGCACCCGGGACCCTGACCGCGCTGGGCGACATGCTCATTCGCCGTTCCCAGCACACGGCAACCCTGCTCCTCGACGGGCGGATCCTCATCGCCGGCGGAGGAACTCCCGAACGAGCTCAGGCCAGCGTCGAGATCTACGACCCCTCGACCGGCGAGAGCGTGCACGCTCCGGACCTCCTCCAGCCGCGCGCCGGACACACCGCGACCGTCCTGAACGACGGGCGGGTTCTCATCGTGGGTGGACTGGGGGGCGTGAGCAGCGCCGAGCTGTACGACCCTGCGAGCGGGATGTTCCGCCCGACCTCGCCCCCGGTTCGACCGAGGTCGGACCATGCGGCGGTCCTTGTCGCGGGTGGCAAGGTCCTCGTCCTCGGGGGCGACGTTTCAGGTGTCGGTGCGTCGCCGACGGCGAGCGCGGAGCTGTTCGATCCCGCGACCGAGCGCTTCGAGGAGATTGCGCCGATGGTGACGGCCCGGCGTCCCTACGGGGTCATCGCTCTGCCCGACGGCCGATTGCTCATCGCCGGCGGCACGACCAGCGGGAAGGCGGTGACCACCGCGGCCGAGATCTACGACCCGTCTCTGGAACGCTTCGAATCGGTGTCGGCTCTGGCCACGCCCCGTGAGAAGCATGCCTCCGCGCGGTTACCTGATGGCAGGGTCCTCATCCTCGGTGGGAATCGAGATCCGGACGGCGATGGGCTGAACAGCACCGAGATCTTCGATCCCTCGGCCGATGGATTCCTTGCTGGCCCCGATCTCTTCCAGGGTCGCTACAAGTTCAGCGCTCTGGGGCTCTCCGATGGATCCGCCCTCGCGGTGGGAGGAGCCCGCTTCCTGGCTGAACGTCTCGATCTCGGGTTGCTTCGTTCTCTCCCGGTCGGCGGCGAGGAGGCGATGCGGTTCTTCCCCGCCCTGACACCGCTCGCCGGAGGCCAGGTTCTGATCAGCGGGGGCTACACGGCCGGTGGTTCCACGGCTTCGGTCTGGAGATTCGTTCCCTAGAGCGGCAGCTCGAACCCGAACACCTCGAGAGTCCCCTGGCGGAAGTCGAGGTCGGTGCTCCGGCGGAACCCCAGCTGCTCGTACATCCGCCACGCCGTCTCCATCGCGCGCGTGGTGTGCAGGACGACGCTGGACCGGCCGAGGGCGCGAGCCCGCTCGATGCAGTCGTGGGTCAGCGCCCTGCCCACGCCTCGCCCCCGGGCTGCGGCCGCGACCGCGAGCAGACGGATCCCCGCAGCGCCGGAACGGCTGCTGGCCGTTCCTCCCGAGCCGTAGTGCGCCATCTCGGTGATGAGGTCCGCGCTCCCGAGAAGCTCGCCGTCCGTCGCGACCGCGGCGACGATCTGGATCGCCGGGTTGCGTGCCCGGGCCGCCGCGTCGCGGACCATCGCGTAGTACCCCGGCTGCTCCTCCGGGCCCGGCATGCCCGGAAGCCCGGCGTAGGCGTCGGCGACGAGGGCACCCAGCGAGCCAAGCTCCTCGGGCCGAGCGAGGCGGATCTCGAACCGGCGGCTCTCCATGCCGGCGTTCTCTAGCGCTGACCCGCCGGCGCCGGTGGTACGGAATCTGGACCTGCTCCGGGCCTCACTCCCGGTGTGCGGGACGTACCTCCGCGAAGAGGTAGCGCTCGAACCAGCGCGGGAAAGCGCGGACCCACTCGCGCCGTCCCTCGAGCATCAACCCCGAAGCGCGCGCCTCGCTCAGCGTGACGTCTCCCCGCCACCAGGCGGTCAGTGTCCGCAGCGGTGCGCGGACGTGAAGCTCCACCGGGAACCCGGCATTCGCCGAGCAGAGCGAGACCTCGCTCCGGCGCAGCAGGAGGTACCGCTCCTCGCGGCGCCGTGGCTCGATCCACGTCTCGATCCGGGCGACCAGGGGTGAGCGGGGGAGGGCGTCCCGGTCAATGCGCCGCCGCATGTCGGAGACCAGCGCGTCGGTGTCGAGGAGGTCCGTGGTCAGCTCTCGCGAGAGCCAGCGCTGTCCCCACACCCCGAGCTCGCGCAGGGTGCCCTCCAGCTCGCGACCTTCGGGGCTCAGCTCGTAGAAGGGCCCGTCCGGGTCCTCGCCGCGCCGGGCGATGCCGGCGTCGACCAGCTCGTGGAGGCGTGCCGAGAGCATCGTCCTGGAGATTCTCGGCAGACCACGCCGGATCTCGCCGAAGCGCCGGCTCCCCATCAGCAGCTCGCGCACCACCAGGAGCATCCACCGCTGCCCGAGCACGTCGAGCGCCCGGGCGATGGAGCAGAACTGTCCGTGCGTCGTCATGGGCCGAGACCGTACGCCCGTCGCAGGATCTCGTCGGCGCTGAGCCCCGAGCGCCGGGCCGCCTCGACGTCGAGTCCGAGGCCGTGACCGCGCCCCCGTCCGGACAGACGCACCGTCTCCTCCTCGAAGACGCCGTCGCGCGGGCATCCGGGGAGACGGAGCGCGGCGCGGACCCGCTCGCAGCCGACCCGCTCGACGCCCGTGGCCCGGGTGACCTCCACCGTGCGTCCGTCGCCCTGTACGCGCTGCGCCTCTCCGAGCACCGCGCGAACCTCCGCCCGTGAGCGCCGGACCTCCCAGGCCTCGTCACCGCCGCGGAAGTACGGGAGCCAGCCACGCGCCGCGAGCTCGGGGAGTCCCAGGGCGCGCGTGACCTCGGCGGTGGGCGCCGCGGTGCCGAGGAACGCCTGGCAGTGGGTCGTGTCGCAGAGCGGCCGGCCCGGATGCCGCTCGACCTGGGCGTCGTGCGCGATGACCCGCGCCAGGGCGACCGCCGCCTCGCCCATGAGCCCCGCATGCTCGGCCGCGAGGACACCCGCGACATAGCCGGCGAGGGTGGTGCGGAACACGACCTCCGAGCCACGCCGGGCCCGTGCCTCGCGAGGCGTCGTCCCCGCCTCCGGGGGACGATCCGGCAGCGGCCGGAAGGAGAAGCTGCCCGCGTACGGGCGGGCGCGGCTCCCGGCGACGCGCACCTCCCAGGGCCCTCCGGCGCAGAGGATCGTCCCTGTCCCGAGCGCTGCCCGGAGCGTCTGCCACCCGGACGGGAGCTCGGTGATCTTCTCCCCATCCACGCGGACCGCTCGCCCGGCGCACCGGACGCTCACCCGCTCGGGCCCGACGAGCCCGAAGACCTGGACCTCGGCGGCCGAGTCGCCATGCGCGAGCGGGGGCACCGCGGTCCGTGGGTCGTTGACGACGACGCGATCGTCATCGAGGCGCACCACGAGGTCGGCGGCGCTCCGCGGAGGGGAACGTCCGGCCGCGCCCTCGATCCGCGCGAGGTCGGCGAGCGCCCGTGCGTCGGTCCCCTCGAGCGCGTGAACCGCGAAGTCCCTCCCGGCGAGGACCTCTCCGGAGTGGCGCGAGACCACGAGCATCCGGTCCTCGGACCTCGCCGCGCCGCCGTCGGCGCCTGGCGGAGACCAGCCACCGAGGAGCAGGGCCAGGCTGATCCAGCAGAGGAAGGCGGGGCTGCGAGCACCTCTCACGGTGGCAGCCGAACCAAGCACCGCCAAAGGGTCCACGCAAACCCCGCGCTCTCCCGGGCGACCTGGCGCGGCAACCCGACCGCGTCGCGCGCGGACGCCTACGAGGCCGGTCGCACGAGCCGGCGCGTCGGCCGGCCGTCCTGCTTGGTGCGCCGGAAGTCGTCGGTCCGGGCGGGCAGCGCGACGAAATCGCACATCTCGCAGAGGCGGCTGTAGATGCGCTCGCCGATGCGCTCCACCAGCAGCTCCTCCCGCTCCTCCAGCGCCTGCGCCGGCGCCTGGAAGCCACGCGGGCCGGGAGCCGAAGCGCGCTCGCGCTCGAGCGAGAAGTTCGTCGCAACGATGGTGGTGAGCCCGGAGTTGTAGCGGCGGGCGATCAGCTCGTCGAGCGTCTCCAGCTCGAAGGGGCTTCCTCGCCCGCGTCCCAGCTCGTCGATGGCCAGCACGTCGGAGTCCACGAGGCGGGCGATGATCTCCCCGCCGCTCTTCCCGGCGTTGAACCCGCGCCGGATGTCCGCGTAGAGCAGCGAGATCTCCCGGTACTGCGCCGAGGCGCCGCGCTCCAGCACCACGTGTCGCAGCGTCGCGGAGAGCAGGTGCGTCTTCCCCGAGCCCACCCGGCCGGAGATCACGAAGCCGCGGGCCGGCCGATCGCGCCTCCACTCCTGCGACACCGCCCGCGCCACGCCGAGCGCCGTCTCGAGCGCGGCGGTCTTCTCCTGATCGTCTCCCTTGGCGCGAAAGGTCGCGAAGCTGCTCGTCGCGTGATGGGCGGGGACGCCCACCTGAGCGAAGTTCGACACCCGATGCGCGAGCAGCCGGCAGACGCACGGCGCGAGCGCCTCGTAGCTCTTCACGCCGACCTTCTTGCTGAACTCGACCTGGCGCGAGGTGTAGACGAAGCCGCGCCCCTCGCAGTGCGGGCAGCGGTCGCGGCAGCTGCACACCCGCGCCACGGCTCGTGCGCGCCGTCCCTCGCCGTCGCCGGGACCGGCCTGCACCTCGGCCTCCACCCGGTAGCCGTCACCCCGGCACTCGGGGCAGGTGGAGGAGGTGGCAAGGGCTTCCATGTCGTCGTGCAGCCTCAGTCGCGACGTCCCCAGGTGCGTGGCGATCTGCCGCGCAGTTTTCGGGACCGAGGAGCCGGCTCCTGTACCATTTCGAAGCGCCGCGTGTGCAAGCGATCCGCGCGATCGATCGTCACGCACATGCGGCCCACAAGTAGTCCACCGGTTTCAGACACCATCGCCTTGTCCTACCCGGCGAGCGCCGATGCTCCGCAGCTTCCAGGCCTCGATCTCCGCGTCCACTTCCGGACGGCACGCGCGGAGTGAACGCGGCGCCGACCCCGCCGGTCCGTTCCAGCGCGCGCGCTCGGCGGCACGGAGCAGCCCACGTGCAATGATCTGCAGGGGCACGCCCTGCTCCGACCACAGTCCAAGGAGCTGACGGTCCAGGGCACCGAGCGCCAGCCCGCGCCCTCGCACCACGGCAAAGAGGACTTCCACCTGCTCGGCGAAGGTCGAGGTGGGCGGAAGGAGACTCATTCCTCACCTTGGATGGAGCAGGCGGCCGACCGAGTGGTGGGCCCGGTTGACCTCCCGTCAGGAGGTTGAGGATGATGGCGATGCAACTCCGAAAAAATTCCCAACACGATCAATGGCTTGCCCGCTCGCCCGCAATCCCGTCCTCGCGCCTGGGCACAAGGGTCCGGAGTCCACTTCCACATGCGACGCTCCCTCGTCCTTCTTCTGACGGTTCCCATGTTCGCGCATGCGGCCGACACGGCCCGCGCGCCCAAGGAGCAAACGCTCGGAAAGAAGCAGGAAACGACGCTCGACACGTCGCTCGCCGGCGACATCACGCGCAAGAAGGAGGACACCGGCGGCGCCGCGCTCGAGTACGACCAGTTCCAGCTCGGCGTCGAGCGGCAGATCAACGACAAGCGCCACGCCCAGATCGATTCGCTCCAGCGGATCATCGAGCTGTCCGGCGACTCGAAGGAGACGCCTGATCTCCTCTTCCGCCTTGGCGAGCTCTACTTCGAGGAGTCGCGCGACTACTTCTTCCAGGCCAACCGCAAGGACGACGATCTCATCCGCGGCCTCGCGACGAAGGACGTCGCGCTCCAGGAAAAAGCCAAGAAGGAGAAGGCCGCGCTGATGGTCCAGCGCGACGCCAACGCCAAGCTCGCGGTCAACCAGTACACGCAGATCGTCCAGAAGTACCGGGACTACCCGCGCACCGACGAGGTGCTCTTCTTCCTCGCCCACAACCTGATGGACCTGAACGAGGAGAAGAAGGCGCTCATCGCCTACGGGAAGCTGGTGAAGGACTACCCGAAGTCGCGCTTCGTCCCCGACGCGTATCTGGCCTTCGGCGAGTACTACTTCAACAACAGCAAGGGTCGTCGCGACTGGTTGCTCAAGGCCCTCGAGGCCTACAAGTCGGCGGCCAACTACCCCGAGAGCGCGATCTACGGCTTCGCCCTCTACAAGCAGGGCTGGTGTCACTTCAACCTGACCGACTACCCGCGGGCGATGGACCTCTTCAAGGCCACCGTCCTCTACGGAGAGTTCGCCGGGTCCTCCGCGCTGGAGAAGCAGGGCGGGGCCAAGGGGAAGAACACCCTCATCCGCGAGGCGCGGAACGACTACGTCCGGGCCTACGAGCGCGCCGACTACAAGCCGGAGCAGGCGAAGGAGAACTTCAGCACCGTCGCCAGCAACCCCGACGATCGCTTCGGGATGATGGAGCTGCTGGCGAGCCTCTACTACGACGCCGGAAAGGACCGCGAGGCGGCGCTGGCCTACAACTTCCTGATCAAGGAGAAGCCGCTCATCGCGAAGACGCCGGACTGGCAGAGCCGCGTCGTCGACTGCGTGCTCCGCGCCGGCGACAAGAAGCAGACCGTGGCCCAGATCCGGAAGCTGGTGAAGATCATCGGCGACGTCGAGAAGTCGGGCAACGTCAAGACCGACGCGGACAAGAAGTTCATGGTGACCGCGAAGGATCGGTCCGAGCGCACCCTCTCCAACATCGCGGTGAACTGGCACAACGAGGGCCGGAAAACCCGCGACGACGACACCTTCGAGTTCGCCAACGAGGTCTACGGCGACTACCTGGTCCTCTTCCCGGACAACAAGAAGTCGTACGACCTGCGCTTCTACTGGGGCGAGCTCCTCAACGACTACCTGCGCAAGTACGCCGAGGCCGAGCAGCAATACACCGCGGTCGTCGTCCAGGACGGCAAGGCGATCGACGCCAAGCAGAAGCCGGGCAAGTGGCTGCCCAACTCCGCCTTCAACGCGGTCTACGCCGCCGACGAGGTCGTGCGCCGCGCCGAGCAGAAGGGCGAGCTGAAGCCCCCGAGCGGAGGCGACCTCAAGACGGTGGTGCCGCTCGCGCCGCAGCGGAAGGTGCTGGTCGACGCGTGCGAGCGCTACCTCAAGTACCTGCCCAAGGGCGAGAAGCGGGTCGAGGTCGCCTACAAGGCGGCAAAGCTCTACTACGACCACCATCGCTACGACGAGGCGGTGTTCCGCTTCAGCGAGATCGCCCTCACCGCGCCGGACCACAAGTTCGACAACGGTGACCGCGCCGGCGAGATCGCGGCGAACCTCGTCCTCGACTCCTACAACGCGCTCGGCGACTACAAGAAGGTCAACGAGTGGGCGCGTCGCTTCTACGCCAACGACAAGCTCGCCACCGGCAAGTTCAAGGACGACCTCGCGAAGGTCATCGAGCAGTCGAGCTTCAAGCTGGTCAGCCAGCTGGAGGAGAAGAAGGAGTACGCCGCCGCAGCCCAGGCCTACCTGGACTTCGTCAAGGACTTCCCGAAGACGCAGATCGCCGACAAGGCGCTCTACAACGCCTCCACCGACTTCTATAAGGCGCACATGCTGGAGAAGACGCTCGCCACCCGCGAGCTCCTCTTCCGCAACTACCCCCAGAGCCCGCTGGTTCCCGCTTCGCAGCTGGCCAATGCGGAAGGCTACGAGGCCATCGGCGACTTCGAGCATGCCGCGGAGGCCTACGAGCTGTACGTGAACGGCTTCGAGAAGCAGCAGGGGCCGGCGGACAAGGCGAAGAAGGGGAGCAGCAAGAAGAAGAGCAAGCACGCCAAGGCCGCGCCCGAGGAGCCGAAGAAGGAGGGGCCGGTCTGGGAGGAGTCGAAGGCGCAGATCGCGCTCTTCAACGCCGGCGTGTACCGCGAGGGCCTGGGCCAGCTCCGCCAGGCGCTCAAGGATCGCGAGCGCTACCTCGAGATCTGGCCCGCGGCGAAGGACACCGAGACGGTGGCCCTCTCCATCGCCGACCTGCACGAGCGGATGAACCAGAACGGCAAGGCCGTCGCCTTCCTCGACCAGCGCGCGCGGGATCAGGAGCGCGACCCGAACAAGTTCCTCGGCGCCCAGGCCCGCATCCTCCGGATCGAGGACCAGAAGCTGAAGAACCCGAAGGCCGTTGCCCGCCGCCAGAAGACGATCCTCGACTACTACGACAAGCTCTACCGCAAGCAGAAGGACGCGCTCGAGCCTGCCGCGAAGGAGGCCGTCGCCCGCGCCCAGTACGCGAAGAACGAGGAGCAGTTCCAGTTCTACGCCCGGCAGAAGCTCCACTGGGGCAAGGGCGGAGATCCGGTGAAGGGCTTCCGCGACAGCATCAAGGACAAGGGCCGGTCGCTGGACGAGATCAACCGCCTCTACACCAACGTGGTGGCGCTGGGCGCTCCCGAGCCAGCCATCTGCTCGCTCCGGAAGATCGGTCTCGCTTACGAGAACATGGCGGACTCGGTGGCCAACGCGCCGATGCTCCGCGCGCTCCCGCCCGAGGCGCAGGAGGAGCTGAAGAACCAGCTGGAGCAGCAGGCCCAGCCCATCCGGGAGAAGGCGGCCGATCACTTCGCGGCGGCGGTCGCCAAGAGCCGTGAGCTCGCCATCCGCAGCGACTGCGCGACCAAGAGCCTCCAGGCGCTGCGCACCACCTACCGGCCGGCGCAGTACCCGCCGCTGCTCGAGGAGGTCGCGAACCCGCGGCAGGAGCGCGGCGTCCAGCCGCCCGCCCCGCAGCTGCTCACCTCCGTGCAGCCGGCCAACCCCGCCGTGGTGCTGAAGGGGACCGCCGCCGGGTTGCCGCCGGGAAAGCCGGTGGTGAGCCGGGAGACGCCGGCCCCGGACACGAGCGGACGCCAGGACGACGCGAGTGACCTCCGCCCAGGGCAGCGTCCGTCCGACGCCGCGCGCGCTCCGGGGGTCGTCCCCGCGAGCGCGAGCAAGCCGAAGAAGCCCGCCGCCGACGCCGAGCCCGAGGACGTCCGCCAGTGAGCCCCCACCCCGTCATGAGCCCGAGCCGCCTCGCCACCGCCGTCCTCACCGCGCTCCTCGCCACCGCCTGCGCCTCCAGCGCGCCGGCGCAGAAGGCGCCGGCCCCGGTCACCGCCGCGCCCGCTGCCGGTGGGCCCTCCACGCCCAACAGCCGGGCCATGCTCCTCTTCGAGGACGCCACCAAGGCCGCTGACGCGCAGGCCAAGTCCGGACAGCGCGACGACGCCGCGCTCGAGCGTCGCTTCCAGGCGGTCCAGCAGGCGGATCCGAGCTTCGCCGAGGCCGACTACAACCTGGGCGTCCTCGCCGAGCGCCAGGGCAAGCGCGATCAGGCCTCCGGGCTCTACCGCTCCGCGCTCCAGAAGAAGCCGTCGCTGAAGCCGGCGGCCGAGGGCCTGGCCCGGCTCACCCGCGCCCAGGGAGATCTCCCCTCGGCCATCGCCCAGTGGAACGACGTCGCCCGGGCATTCCCCGACGACGCCGAGAGTCGCGCCCAGCTCGCCGAGCTCTACCGGCTCACCGGCGATCACGATCGCGCCCAGGAGATGTCGCGCCAGGCGCTGATCCGCGATCCGAAGAACCTCGACGCTTACAAGACGCTCCTCCGGAGCAACCTCGACCGGAAGCAGTTCGCCATGGCCGAGCTGGTCGGCGTCCGCGCCCTGAAGATCTCCACCACCGATCCCGACCTGTACCTCGCCATCGGCGACGTCCAGATGGCAAAGGGCGCGGCGGACAAGGCGGCGGTGCAGTACCAGAAGGCGCTGGACGCGAACGCCAGCTTCGTGCCGGCGCGGCTGGCTCTGGCGCGGCTCGCGCTCCGCGACGAGGACTTCGCCGCTGCCGAGAAGCACCTGTCCCGCGCGGTCGCCGACGGCGGAGGGAACGCGGAGGTCCATCTGGACCTGGGCGTGGCGTACCGAGGACTCGGTCAGCCGGACAAGGCGCTCGCCGAGTACGACGCCGCCGAAAAGCTCCAGCCCAAGCTGGCCGCGGTCTACCTGAACCGCGGCATCGTGCTGCAGCGGTACAAGGACGCGCCGGACAAATCGCTCGAGCTGTACAAGCAGTACGTCGCCCTGTCCGGCGGCGAGTCTGCGCTTCCGAACGACGCGCCGGTGCTCGCCCTCCGTCGAGAGGCCGAGGCGCTGGTGGCGGCGAAGTCGCAGGCGCGCGTCCAGGAGCAGCAGGCGAAGACGCTCGAGCAGGCGCAGCAGCTCCAGCAGCAGCGGCTGAAGGACGCCGAGGACCGGACGGCGAAGGGAACGCCCGCGAAGGGCACGCCACCCGACACAGGAAAGCAGGGTCCGGACAAACTGTAGGCGCGTGTGGTCGGCATGCGCCGAAGGCAGGGCGGTCGGGGTTTGGTGTGGCCTCCTCCGTTCGATGTAGATTGAAACGCTGGCGGGTCTCCCCGAGGTCGGGGAGCACTTCGGGGGTTGGACGTGTACCGAGTGTGGATGCTGGTGCTGGTGCTCATGCCGTGGGTCGCTGCCGCGCAGGACAAGGCAGCGTCCGGCTCTGCCGAGGCCGCTGCGGCCAAGGCACAGAAGCGCAGTGAGTTCAGCTTCGAGGAGGACACCATCGAAGGTGACCTCAGCCGGCCCGACGGCGAGTACGTCGAGGCACTGAAGCGCGTTCCGCACTCCAATCTGATCCGGATCCGCGAGGAGTACCGCGACAAGGTGATGCAGTCGGTGGACGAGCTGTAGTCTTCGAGAGAGAGCGACGAACGACCGTGTCCGTGCCCCTCACACTCAAGGTCTTCAAGGGCGACGCGATGGTTGCGGCGAAGGACTACGACCGCGACATCATCAAGATCGGCCGCCTCGCCACGGCCCACCTCTGTCTCGATGACGACAAGGTCAGCCGCATCCACTCGGTCATCGAGGTCACCCCGGACGGCAAGCTGTTCATCATCGACGTCGGTGGCGCTGGCACCTTCGTCAACGGGAACAAGGTGAACAAGGGCGCCTTGTCGTTCGGTGACGAGATCCGGATCGGCAACACGCTGATCAAGGTGGAGGACGGAGCCGCTGCCCGGGCCGCCGTCGCGCTCGCCGCCACCGCCTCGCAGGCGCCGGCTCCGGCCATGGCCGCCGCGCACGCCAACGGCAAGGGTATCTCTGCGGCCGCGGCGCTCGCCGAGGCAGCCCGGGTCGTCCCGGTGACCGCCGCTCCGGCCGTTGGCCCCGTTCCCACGCCGGCCCCCGCGGCTGCTCCGGTCGCCGCGCCCACGCCAGCGCCCGCTCCGATCGTCGCCCGGCCGGCGGTCGCCCCGCGTCCCACCGCTCCCGAGGCGGACTGGCCCCGGCTCGATGCCCGCGCGCGTCCGGTCCGCCGCAAGGGCGCCGGCCCCCTCGGCCTCGAGCTTCGCTTCCGCTGGGGCGATCAGATCCTGGCCGAGCAGCTGCTGGGCCCGAAGCACAAGGGCGAGTTCAAGATCGGCAGCGGCGCCGGGGTGGACTTCATCGTCGGCGACCAGCGCCTGGGTACCCCGTCCTTCGCCTTCGTCACCGCGGACGGCGCCGGTGGCTTCACCCTCCGCATCACCGGACAGATGACCGGCGAGCTGGAGCGGAAGGGACGCATCGTCACCCTGATGCAGGCGATCGAGTCGGGGATGGCGACCCGCGAGGACGAGGCCTACGCCATCACCCTCGAGCCGGACGACATCGCCCTGGTCGACATCGGCGGCGTCGTGGTGGACCTCTGCTTCCAGCCCGTGCCGCCCAAGGTCCTGGTTCCGCTCACCGAGCGGCTGGACTGGACCGCGCTCAACATCTTCCTCCTGGTGTTCTTCTTCGCCGGGCTCCTGGTGGTGGCGGCGGTCACCCGGGCGGCCTCGGGCGACGAGTTCACCGACGAGCTCTCGGGCAACACCGCGGTCCTGACCAAGCTCCTGGTCAAGCCGCCCGATCCTCAGAAGAACCCGTTCCTCGAGCAGCTGGCGAAGAGCAAGGAGAAGGGCGAGGCCCCTGCGGCGTTCCAGGGCACCGAGGGCCAGATGGGGAAGCGCAACGCCCCGAACCGCGACGCCAAGGCCTCACCGAAGGCCATCGACCCGAACAGCAAGGACCAGGCGCGCCTCATCGCGCAGCGGATCTTCGGCGGCAAGGGTAACGCCGGCATCGCCACGCTCTTCGGCCGCGCCGGCCTGGGCGGCAGCCTCCAGGCGGCCATGGGTCACATGACCGGCTCCACCGTCGGTGACGCGGGCGGCGTGCTGGGCATGGGCCTCAAGGGCAGCGGCGGCGGTGGCGGCGGCACCGGGAACACCATCGGCATCGGCGCGGTCGGCACGCGCGGCGTGGCGGGCGGCGAGGGCAAGTACGGCACCGGCATCGGGATGGGGAAGAAGTCCAGCGCGGACATCGCCATCACCAACTCCGACCCCGAGGTCAGCGGCGCCTACGACCCCGAGCTCATCCGTCGCGTCGTCCGCAGCCACCACGACCAGCTCAAGTACTGCTACGACAACGCCCTCACCCGGAATCCGAAGTTGACGGGCAAGGTCTCCGTCCGGTGGATCATCACCGAGGGCGGCACGGTGGGGACCTCCAACGTCGTGAGCTCCACCACCAACACGCCCGAGCTGGACAAGTGCATCGCCGGCCGCGTGCTGACCTGGGTGTTCCCCAAGCCCAAGGGCGGCGGCGTGGCCGTGGTGACCTACCCGTTCGTGTTCAAGCAAGCAGGGGAATGACGCCCACATGAGCCGCTCCCTTCTGGGGATGGTGGTGGTCCTCACTTCGCTGTCGGCCGGGCCGCTCCGGGCACAGACCTCGGCGCCGATCCTCGCCTCGACCGAGCCGCCGGTGGACGAGGTCGCGCGCGGGGTCTTCTTCGGCCTCGACATCGGCCCGGCGTTCGTGACCGCGGCGCCCGCGCCGACCGGCCAGAACAAGCCCTTCAGCGCCGGGGCGACCCTCCGCCTCGAGGTGGGCTACGACATCGGCCGCTTCGTCTCGCTGAGCCTCTTCTTCGCCGGGAACACCTACTCGGCGAACTCCGACTACGTCGGAAACTCGGGCGGGACCGCCTCCGGTGACTTCTCCAGCGTCTCCACCGGGCTGGCGGTGCGGTGGAACTTCCTTGGATTCGCGGACAGTCAGGGTGTCCAGCGGACCTGGCTGTACCTCAAGGGTGGAGGCGGGTTCGCCCTCCTCAAGCCCAATGCCCTGTTCGCCTCGGACCCGGTCGACAGCTACGGAAGCATTCTTGTTTTCGGCGGACCCGGGTTGCAGTACTACACGCGCCTTCGACACTTTTCGGTGGGCGTGGAAGTCGTGGGTTCGTACCTGTTGAAGCCGAAGACCTTCGGCTTCGCCATCACGCCGAACCTGCGCTACGCCTTCTAGCGAGGGCAGCCGTGGCAGTGGACAGTGGACAGGGACCTGGGCGCCCGGGGCAGGGGCGTCGCGGCGAGGGGCCGGCGGGACGGGGCGGCGGACGGGGTGACCGGGGCGGACCCGGTGGCCGCGGCGGCCGGGACCGTGGTGATCGCCGTCGCGAGGGCGGTGGGGTGGGCGGCGCCGGAGGCCGCATCGTTCCGGAGCTCTCGACGCTGGAGAAGGCCCTCGCGAAGGGCGACTTCGCGGCCGAGCTGCACCCGCTGGACTCGGTGGTGAAGGCGCTTCGCCAGGCACGCGCCCGCTCGCTCCAGGAACTGGACATGGATACCCGGGGGCGGCTCATCACCACCCTCTCGCGCGTCGCGCGGCAGACCAAGCCGGCGGAGGCCGAGCAGCCCGCGGCCACCGAGGCGAGCTCCGAGCCCACGGCACCGACCGAGGTCGCCGCGACCGAGCCGGAGACCGGCGGTGCGGAGGAGGCCGCCGCGGAGACTGCGAGCAGCGAGGGCGTTCCTGCGTCGGAAGAGGCGGGGGTCGCCCCGGAGTCGAACGGGGAAGCGACGGGCGCCGAGGAAGCGAACGCGGAGGCGGCCCCCGAGGCAGGGTCCACCGAGGCCGCTCCGGCCGAGGCCCCGCCCGCATCGGGCGAGACCACGAAGCCGCCCGCGGCGGAGGCACCCATGACGCCCGCGCGCGCCTACGGCGAGGTGCTGTTCCGTGTCGGACTGGCCTGGGCCGCGGTGGGCGAGCACGAGCGTGCCGACGGGGCCTTCGCCGCCGCGGGACGCCGTCCCGGTGCGGACGAGCTGCGCGCCCCGGCCGGAGCGGCGGAGTCCCCGGCCGAGCGGGGTGGCCCCGCCCGCCGCGCAGGACGGGAGCGTCCCGAGCGAGGTGAGCGGGGCGAGCGCCGCGATCGGCCGCCCCGTCCGGAGCGAGCCGCCCGTGGCGAGCGCAACGAGCGCGGGCCTGCCCCAGCGCCGCGGGGTGGACTGCTGGAGATTCCCGCCGAGCTGGCGGGTGACTGGAAGGGTCAGGCGGACTTCCTCGAGTCGCGTGGACGGACACGCGACGCCGCCCGCCTCCACGACAAGCACGGCTCCTTCGCCGATGCCGCGCGGCTCTTCGAGGCCGGAGGCGACCTGCGCTCGGCACTCCGGGAGGCGCTCGCGGCCAAGGACAACGACACCGCGCGCCGGCTGGCCACCCAGCTCCCCCCGGGTGAAGCCCAGACCCTGCTGGAGAAGGGCGAGGGGTGGGAGCTCCTGATGGAGCTGCACGTGAAGTCCGGTCGTTTCGAGGACGTGGCGAAGCTCTACGAGCGGGCGCGCCAGTTCGATCAGGCCGGGCTCGCCTGGGAGCGCGCGGGAAAGCTGAGCGCCGCGCGCAAGGCATACGAGCGCTCCCGCGACGTGGCCTCGGTCGATCGCGTGCGCACGCTGGAGGTGGACCGGCTGGTGGAGCGGGGTGACCGGCTCGGCGCTGCGCTGCTCCTCGTCCAGGCTCGCCGTCGCGAACAGGCAGCGAAGTTGCTCGAGCCGCTTCCGCCGCCGAAGGCGTTCCGGTTCATGCAGCAGCTGGGCCTGAACGCGGAGGCGAAGGCGCTGGGCGAGCGCGAGCTGCAGCGCGCGACCGAGGAGAGCAAGTCGATGGCCCGCGCGCGGTGGTTCGAGCTGCTCGAGCGCCCGGTCGACGCCGCCGACGCGTGGGAGGCCGCTGGCCGGAAGGACAAGGCGTTCCCCCTGCTGGAGAAGGCCGGGCAGTTCGGTCGGGGAGCGCGCCTGGCCGAGGAGATCGGCAACCGGAACGAGGCCATCCGTCTCTTCCGCCGTGCTGGAGAGGACGCCGACGCCGATCGCCTCGAGGCGCTCCCACCAGCTCCGCCCGCCGCGCCCCTCCCCGAGCCGCCGGACCCCGAGGCACAGGGTGAGGAGCAGACCGACACGACGCCGTCGCAGGCCGACTCCACCGGCGACGCCGGCGCCTCGGATCACGCGTAGGCGCCAGCCCGGTGACAGCTCGCGCCTGTCCTGCAGGACGAGCGCGGGGGGTCGGTCGCCGCTGGTAGATTCAGGCAGTCCTTGCTCCCTCCCGTCTCGACCCTGGTCCTCGCGGCGCTCTCGGTGTCGCGCATCATCCACCTGCAGCGTGCGGCGGCCCTCGCGGCCATCGTCGCGATGATCTGCACCGCGGTGATCGCCTGCGTTCCGCACGTCGCGGCGCACCTGCGCCTCACGCGGAAGGTCGCGGCCAACCGGAAGCGGATGAAGAAGCGCTGAGCGGCGGCTCGGCTCCGTCTCAGAGGGTCGACTTCACATCCGACCGCGGCGGCGTGGGCGCGTCGCGCGGACCGGGCGGGATCCACCGCTCGAAGAAGTCCACCAGCCGCCCGTAGAAGTAGAGGGCGTCGTCCTCCTTCGCCGCCCAGGCGTGCGTCGCCGTCGGGGTGAACGCGAACTCGAAGCGCTTGTGCGCCTTCACCAGCTCCTGGGTGAGCATCACCGAGGTCTGGAAGGGGACGACGTCGTCCGCCATGCCGTGGATGATGAGGAGCGGATCTCGGAGCCCCGAGACGTACGGCGCCGCGCGGCCGCGGTCGAAGACCTCCGGATGCGTCGCCGGGGTCCGGGTGATCGCCACGTCGTCGCTGCCGTAGTAGCGCGGGTCCGTCGCCGGCGCGCCCGCCACCCCGGCCTGGAACAGCCCCGGCTTCTTGAACAGCGAGAAGACCGTCAGCAGCCCACCGTAGCTGCTCCCGAAGATGCCGATCCGGCCCGGATCCACGAAGGGCAGCGTCTTCATCCCGGCGACCGCGTCCTGGTAGTCGTCGAGGTCGCTCCGCCCCCACTCGAAGAGGAACTTCTCCCGGAACGCGCGCCCGTACCCGGTGCTCCCGCGCGAGTCCACCTGCACCAGCACGTACCCGTGCTCGACCAGCAGCTGCATCAGCGGGCCGAAGCGCGGGTTCCACTGGTTGCGGACCGTGTTGCTGTAGACCGGCCCGAAGAGCACCGGGTACCTCCGCTTCGGGTCCATGTCCGCCGGGGTGACGATGCGCAGGTGGAGCGGGACCCCGGCGGTGGTCGACGGGAAGGTCCGGTACTGCACCCGGCCCCAGCGCACGCGGTCGAAGTCCGGCGGCGGCGACCGCGTGACGCGGCGACCGCCGACGTACAGCTCGGTCGGCGCGGTGTCGTCGCTGTGGAGGAGGGCGGCCGCCTCGCCGTCGGGCGAGACGATTGCCCGGTCCGTGCCCGGGAGGGTGCTCACCCGCGTCGCCGTTCCGCCTCCGGCCGGGATGCGCCACACCTGTCGCTGCTCGGGCGACGGGTCGTTGGAGAGGTAGTGGATGACCCTTGCCCCGGCAGGCGCGATGGCGGGGCCGAGCACGTCGTGCGCGGCGGAGGTCAGCGGCTGCAGCTCCCGCGAGCCCGGGGTGAGGGCGTACAGCCGGTACCGCTCGTCGAGATCGCCGGTGAGGAGGATGCGCTTGCCGTCGGGGTGCCAGGCCGAGGCGACCTGGTTGTAGATCCGCGAGGGCCGGTGGTCGGTCCACACCTCGGTCAGCCGCCCGGTCGCCGGATCTGCCAGGTGCACTGCGCGATCGACGGAGTCGTCGGTCTCCCGGTCCACCAGCAGCTGTCCGCGCGGAGAGAAGGCCAGGCCGACGATGTGCCAGCGGGTCGGCTCGGGGAGCTCGAGCAGCCGGAGCTTCCGCGACGTCGTGTCGAACAGCGCAACAGTGCGGACGTCGTTGACCTGTCCCGGCGCCCCGCGGCGCACGGGGTCGAGCGTCGCCTCGGGACCGAGGTAGTCGGGGATGGGGAACGTGTGGACGCCCCGGCGGTCCGTGTACTGGAGCGCGAGGTACCGGCCGTCCGGGGACCAGCTCGGATCGAGCTCCGCGTCCCAGGCGCTGCGGCCCAGCTCGACGTCGGGGCGGTCGTAGACACCGCCGCCGTGACCGATCGCCTTCACCGCCACCTCGGTCGCCCGCGCCGGCGCCCCGCCCCCGAGCGCCAGCGTCCACAGGTCGCCGTCCTGCACCCACGCCGCCGTCCGCCCGTCGGGCGAGACCGAGAGCACGCTTCGCTCGCCGACCGCCGGAGCGAGCACCTCCGCCTTCCCGCCGCCCGCGGCGATGCGCCGGACCTCCCCGGCCTCCAGGTAGAGCAGCCGCTGTCCGGGAAGCCACGCCACCTCCGAGACCCCGCCCGGCGTCCGCGGCTCCGTCACCCGCCGGAGACCGCTCCCGTCGCGGCCCACCACCCAGACCTGGCGCTCGGGCAGCCCCTGGTCGTTCCAGAGGAAGGCCAGGAGCTTCCCGTCCGGCGACCAGGTCGGCGCCCCGGGCGCGGTGCCCGACAGCGCCGGCCTCCGGGAGACGATCCGCTCCAGGGTGAGGGCGAGCGGTGCGTCCGTGGCGTGGGCGGTCGCGGCGAGCAGCAGGAGCAGCAGGAGGGCGGAACGTGTCCTTGCGCTGGGCATCGGCCGGATGCTCAGGTCCCGCCCCGGCCTTGGCAAGCGCGAGATTGGTGCGGAGCATCGGCCTGGTCGGTCTCACCGCGACCGGGATCGCCTCGATGGTGGGCGCCGGCATCTACGTGGTGCCATTCATGATCCAGCGCCACGTCCCGGGCATCGGGTCCGGCGTCCTCCTCGCCTACCTCCTCGCCGCGGTGCCCGCGGTCCTCGCCGGCCTCGCCTACGCCATCCTTGCCTCGGCCATGCCGCGCGCCGGAGGGAGCTACGTCTACGCGAGCCGGGGCCTGAGCCCGTACCTCGGGTTCGTCGCGAGCTTCTCGCAGTGGTTCTCGCTCTGCATCGCGATCGGCGTCGTGAGCTATCTGCTCACGCCGTTCGTCCGCGACGTCGCCATCGCAGCCTTCGCGCCGGGGGCGGCCCACTGGCTCGACCTCCCGGCGGTCCGGGTGCTGCTCCCGCTCGCCGTGCTGTGGTCGTTCGTGGGGGTCAATCTCCGGGGACTCGAGACCTACCAGCGAGTGCTTCTGCCGCTCCTCGGCCTCACCTTCCTCCTCGGCGCCGTGGTCATCGTCGCGGGGTTCGTCCTCGGTCCCGAGGCCGCTCCGCCAGGTCGCGAACCGGCGCTGGCCCCCGCGGGACCGGGCACCATCGCCACCGCGGCCGCGCTCCTCTTCTCGAGCTTCATCGGGTTCGACGCCATCGCCCAGGCGGGCGGAGAGGCGCGCGATCCCTCCCGGACGCTGCCGCTCGCCATCGGCCTGGCGATCGGCATCGTGACGGTCTTCTACGCGCTGTTTGCCGGCGCCGTGTACCACGCGGTCCCCTGGACCCTGGTGCGCGACGAGGCACTGCGCCACGACACCTCGGCCGCAGCGCTGCTCGGCGCGCGTCTCTCCCCGGCTCTCCGTGTCGCCGTGGTCGCCGGGGCGGCCGTCGCGCTGGTGAAGGACCTCCCGGCGATGCTGCTCGGCGTCTCGCGATTGATGTTCGCCTGGGCCGAGGATGGCATCGTCCCCCGCGCCGTCGCCTCGGTGCATCCCCGTTTCCACACGCCGCGGGTCGCGATCCTCGTCTCGGCGGCGATGGCCTCGCTGGGCATCCTGGGCTGTCAGCTGGCGGGTGACTTCTTCCTCGGCGTGGACATCCTGGTCACGTCGATGCTGGTCAACTTCCTCCTGATGTGCGGCTCGGTGCTTGCCCTTCCACGCCGGAACCCCGCGCTCGCCGCGCAGATCCGGGTCCTGCGCTCGCCCGCCGCCCGGCGCGCGGTGGCCATCACCGGGCTCGTCCTCCTCGGCGCGCTCCTGGTCGTCCACACTGCCCGCGACCTCGGAGACTCCGTCCTCCCGTGGTACCTCCGGAGCACGGTGGTCTGGCTCGGGATGATGGCGGTGGGCTCGGCGGTCTTCTGGCGCGAGATGCGCGGCCTGGAACAGCGTGGCGTCGACACCCGGGCGCTCTTCGCCGCGCTTCCGCCGGAGTAGGACGGACCTTCCATGGCCAGCACCCTCCGACCGGACCGACGACGCCTCGCTCCCGACCTCGACCTCTCACGGCTCGTGACGGGCCTCTGGCAGGTCGCGGACATGGAGCGCGACGGCAGACAGCTCGACCTCGACGCGGCCGCCCGGGCGATGGGGCCGTACGCCCAGGCGGGCTTCACCACCTTCGACATGGCGGACCACTACGGCTCGGCGGAGGAGATCGCCGGCCGCTTCGTCGCCGCCGGCGGCCGGGCGGAGCTGCTCACCAAGTGGGTCCCCGAACCCGGCCCCATCGGGCGCGAAGCCGTCCGCACCGCCGTCCAGCGCGCGCTCCGGCGGCTGTGCCGCGAGCGCATCGACCTGCTCCAGTTCCATGCCTGGAGGTTCTCGGACCCTTCGTGGCTGGACGCGCTCTTCTTCCTCGAGGAGCTCCGGGCCGAGGGTCTCGTCGGTCACCTCGGCGCCGTGAACTTCGACAGCGCCCATCTGAGGGTCGCGATCGCCAGCGGGGTTCGCCTGGTCTCGAACCAGGTCGTGTTCTCGCTCCTCGATCGACGCGCCGCGGGCAGGATGAGCGCCTTCTGCCGCGAGCACGGAGTCCAGCTCCTCGCCTACGGGACGCTCGGTGGCGGGTTCCTCACCGAGCGCTGGGTGGATCGAGGCGCGCCGGGAGAGGCGGAGCTCTCCACCTGGTCGGAGATGAAGTACCGCCGGTTCATCGAGACGGCCGGTGGATGGGACCGGTTCCAGGGACTCGCGCGCACCGTCGCCTCCGTCGCCCGGAAGCACGGCGTGTCCATGGCGAACGTCGCCTGCCGGGCCATCCTCGACGAGCCGGCGGTCGGTGCAATCATCGTCGGCGCGAGGCTCGGGGAGCGATCGCACCTCGAGGACAACGCCCGGATCTTCTCTCTGGTGCTCGATGACCAGGACCGGAAGGCCATCGCCGAGGCCACCGCGACGCTCTCGCCAATCCCGGGGGACTGCGGGGACGAGTACCGCCGGCCGCCGTACCTCACCGCGACCGGGGATCTGAGCCACCACGTCCAGAGCTTTCCCCCCTCCTACCAGACGCGGGTTTCAGGCGACCGGACCCTGTGCCTCAGCGGGACACCATGGGAGCCGATCGCCGGGTACTCCCGCGCGGTGAGGAAGGGGTCGAGGATCTCCGTGTCCGGGACCACCGCGTCCCATGGGAGTCGATCCATCGGCGGCATCGACGCCGCGGCACAGACCCACTTCGTCATCGACAAGATCGAGGGCGCGCTCGAGTCGCTCGGGGGACGGCTGGAGGACGTTGTCAGGACACGGGTGTTCGTCCGGAGGATCCAGGACTGGGAGCCGGTCGCACGGGCCCACGGGGAGCGATTCGGGCACGTCCAGCCGGCGAACACCCTGGTCGAGGCCGCGCTGGTCTCGGAGAATGCGCTGGTCGAGATCGAGGCCGACGCGGAGGTGTGAGGCGTTTCTCGGCGCGGCTTGCTCAGCCGGGCTCGGGAGCCACGACGGACGCTCCTGCCCCCTGATCGCTTCGGGCGTGGCACCCCATGGATTCACCCCTCGTGAACCCGACGTGGTTTCCGGCGCTTCGCCCCGTGCTCCGCCCCCGGTTGCTCCACCGGCCCGTCGCTGCTATCCGACCCGGCGCGCCGTCCCGGCGGCGCCCCATGACCACGCACTCCTGAGCCCGAAGCCGAGGCCCCGATGAGCGCGACGCGCCCCGGGGCCGGTCCGCGACTTTCGCCTCCAGGAGTCCGCCGTGCCCTCCATTCGATTCGACCGGGTGACGTTCGCCCACCATGACGCCTTTCCGCTGCTCGACCACGCGAGCGCGGTGTTCCCCGATGGCTGGACCGGCCTCGTCGGCGAGAACGGAGCAGGGAAGAGCACCCTTCTCCGCCTCGTCGCCGCCGAGCTCGCGCCCCGGCAGGGACGGATCCACGTCGAGCCCGAGGGAGCCACCGTCGTCCTCTGCCACCAGGACGTCGACCTTCCCGGGGACGACGTCCGCTCCCTCGCCGCGCGCGACGACGGCCCGGCCTGGCGCCTCCGCGGAGAGCTGCAGCTGGACGGCGCCGATCTGGAGCGGTGGTCCACGCTCTCGCCCGGCGAGCGGCGGCGGTGGCAGATCGCCGCGATGCTTGCCCGCGAGCCACGTGTCCTCCTCCTCGACGAGCCGACCAACCACCTCGACGCGGACGGCCGCGCTCTCGTCCTGGCCGCGCTCCAGCGCTTCCGGGGCGCGGGCATCCTCGTCTCGCACGATCGCGCTCTGCTCGAGGCCCTCACCATCCGGACCGCCCGCCTCCATCGCGGGCAGCTCACGCTCACCGACGGCGACTACGGGGAGGCGCGGGAGATCTGGGCCGCGGCGGACGCCCGCGCCCGCGACGTCCGTGCCCAGGCGAAGGCCGAGGTCGGTCGCGCCCACCGCGCCCTGGTCCAGGCCCGGCAGGCACACGCCGCCGCCGGACGCGCCCAGACCGGTCGCACCCTCGACCGCAAGGACCACGACGCCCGGAGCATGGGCGCGAAGAATCGCCGCGCCTCTGCCGAGGCCCGCCTCGGCGCGGACGTCCGCCGGCTGAGAACGGTCGTCGACCGGGCGTCGGCCGCGCTCCCGCGCTCTCACGTCGAGGTCGAGCTCGGGCGCTCCGTCTTCCTCGGGTACACCCCCGCGCCACGGCGGGTCATCCTCTCCCTGGACGCGCCCGAGCTGCGGGCCGGGCCGACCGTGCTCGCCCTCGACGTCCACGCCGTCCTCCGGCGCGAGGATCGCGTCCGGCTCGCCGGGCCGAACGGGGCAGGGAAGAGCACGCTCCTCTCCCGGCTCCTCGAGGCCAGCCCCTCCCGCGCGGAGCAGGTCTTCTTCCTCGGCCAGGAGGTCGGACGCGACGACGGGCGGGCGGTCCTCGACCGGGTGCGCGTGCTTCCTCCCGATGCCCGGGGTCGCACGCTCTCCCTCGTCGCCGCGCTCGGAACCGATCCGGACCGCCTCCTCGCCTCCGGGGCACCGTCCGCCGGCGAGGTCCGCAAGCTCCTCCTCGCCGAGGGCCTCGCGCGGCGCCCCTGGGCGGTGGTCCTCGACGAGCCCACCAACCACCTCGACCTTCCGACCGTCGAGCGGCTCGCGGCGGCGCTCGTCGCCTATCCCGGCGCGCTGCTCCTCGTCGCCCACGACGACGCGCTCGCCGAGGCCTGCACCACCACGCGCTGGGAGCTCCACGACCGGCGACTCGTCGTCCGCTGAGGCCCTGGCACGGCCCGCTCAGCGCGGCCGGCTCTCCTCGCCACGGTCCACGCCCACCCCGAAGTGGAAGACCAGGTGCCCGCCCAGCCATCCGCCCACGGACAGTCCCAGCGCGACCAGCGCCAGCGCGATGACGTGAAGCACCCGGCCCGTCCCCGCCGGCGGCTCCGCACCCCGGTACAACAAAACCAGCAACGCGATGCAGGTCACGCTGAGCATCACCCCGAGGTGAGCCGTCGCCGTCCTGAGCGCCCGGGGCGCATCCTTCGACACCCCGAGGTAGTCGATGAATCCCGCCGTCGCCGCCGCGCCCGCCGCCACCAGCCCGGCGATCAGCGCCCAGTGCCCCAGCGTCCAGAAGAGGGGAGCGCCGCCCCCCAGCGCCACCGCGTCCAGCGCCACCCAGAGCAGGAAGAGGACGAGCGGGAAGTCGCTCAGCGCGGCGTGAAGCGGGTGCCCACCGACGCGCAGCCCCCGGCTCATGCCACGTGCACCGCCGCCACCAGCAGGATCACGAAGGCGACGACCGCCACCAGAGCGTGAATCACCATCACCGGGATGGGCAGGGCCTTCTTCGAGAGGTGCTGGGCGAAGAGGTAGAAGCCCCCCAGCGCCGCCACGAGGAAGATGACCAGCGCCGTCTTCGCGGCCTCCGGAGCGCCACCCCCGGTCACCGCGACGATCAGCGCGACGAGTCCCGCCGCCGCCAGCGCCCCGTGGACCAGCGCGATCGCGGTGGGAGGCCGCTCGGCACCGCGGAAGCGAAGCACCGCCATGTACAGCCCACCCAGCGCCGCCACTGCGAACAGCACGATTGCGACGTTCATGCCAGGTATCTCCTGTCAGGGCGGGACACACTCCGCCGTGCAGAAAGGATGGCGGAGGTGCGCGGAGGTGACAGAAAAACACCCCTCACCCCGAGTGGATTGTCACCGGGCCACCGTCCGTGCATCCGTTCCACAGGGTTGCCATGTCCACCACCGTTCCCCTCCCATCCCCTGTCGCGGATCTCGGCGCCCCGGACGAGGCGCTCGTCGAGCGCGTTCTCGCCGGGGACGTCCAGGCGTTCGAGCTGTTGATGCGCCGCAACAACCAGCGCCTCTACCGGGCCATCCGCTCCCTCGTGTCCGACGAGGACGAGGTCGAGGAGCTCATGCAGCAGGCCTACGTCCTCGCCTTCACCCGGCTCGGACAGTTCGGCCACGGCGCCCGCTTCTCCACCTGGCTCATGCGCATCGGCATCAACGAGGCGCTCCAGCGGCTTCGCCGGGAGAGAAAGTGGCCCCGCATCGCCCCCGAGGTGCTCGAGGAGGAGCCCTCCATGACCGCCACCCCCGAGCAGGGCCTTGCCCGCGCCCAGCTGAACCACCTGCTGGAGCAGCTCGTCGACGACCTCCCCGACTCCCACCGCACCGTCCTCGTCCTGCGAGAGATCCAGCAGCTGTCCACCGCGGAGGTCGCCGACCTACTCGGGCTCACCCCGGACAACGTCAAGCAGCGCCTGTCGCGGGCCAAGGCCATGCTCCGCTCCGCCCTCGAGGAGCGCACCGGCAACACCCTCGCCGAGCTGTACCCGTTCGAGGCCCCACGCTGCGACCGCGTCGTCGCCGGCGTCCTCGCCCGGCTCTCCGACCGGCACTGAGCCGCGACCCGCTCCCCCCACACTGCCCCACCTCGCGGGAAGGGCAGGGAACCCCGCGATTTTGGTACGCTTCCGCCGCTGTCCTGGAGCGGGGGCGACGCGTCTCGTGGCACCCCTCCGGGAGACCTCGAAGGACATCCCTGCTGGGGAGGCCGCGCGTTTGGGGACCGGTGCCGATTCCGTCAAGACGTACTCCGCCGTCCTGCACAAGAAGCCCAACGACGCTGAGGCCCTGGCCGCGCTCGAGGCGTTGCTCACGGACGAGTCGGTGCGCGCCGAGGCCGCCCGCGCCCTCATCCCCGCCTACGAGGCGGTGAAGGAGCACCGCAAGCTCGTCGCCGCCCTCGACCTCGTCGCCGAGATGACCCAGGACCAGCTCGAGCGCGTCCTCGCGCTCCAGCAGGCCGCGCACGTCCATCTCCACCACCTCCGTCAGCCCGAGCTCGCCTTCGCCGCGCTCTCCCGCGCGCTCCGCCTCTCCCCCGCCGACCCCAACCTCCGCACCGCCGCCCGCCGCGCCGCCGAGGACGCCGACTCCATGGACGGCTTCGCCACCGTCCTCAAGGAGCTCGTCTCCCGCCCCGACCTCGAGTCCGGCGCGCGCGTCGCCCTCCACCGCGACCTGGCCGACGTGCAGGAGAAGAAGCTCGGCGACCGGCGCGGCGCCATCGCCCAGCTCGAGTCGGTGCTGGTCATCGACCCCGGCAACATCGACGCCCTCCGTGGCCTCCAGCGGCTGCTCCGCGCCACCGAGGACTGGAAGCGCCTCGTCTCCGTCCTCGACAACCTCGCCGGCGTCGTTCCCGACCCCGCGGAGAAGATCGCCCTCTGGCGCGAGATGGCCCTCCTCCGCGAGGGCAAGCTCGAGGACCGCGACGCCGCCGCCTCGGCCTGGCGCCGCGTCTCCGAGGCCGACCCGCTCAACCGCGAGGCCGTCTCTGCCCTGGACCGCCTCTACACTGCCCTCGGCAAGTTCGAGAACCTCGCCTTCGCCCTCGAGCTCCGCCGCGCCCAGGAGGGCCAGAGCCCCCAGGGCCGCGAGGCGACCTTCCGCCTCGCCCAGCTCCGCCGCGAGCGGCTCCACGACTACGGCGGCGCCCTGCAGCTGCTCGCGCAGGTGCTCTCCGAGGATCCGGGACACACTGCCACCCTCGACCTGCTCGACGCCTGGGCCCGCTCCCACGACTCCGAGAGCCGCAGCGCCCTCGAGACGCTCGACCCGTTCCTCTCCCGCTCCGGTCAGCACGCTCGCCGCGTCGCGATCCGCGAGGCGCGCATCGCCGACGCCCTCAGCGACGAGAAGATCCGCCTCACCCAGGAGATCCGCTCCATCCAGGAGCGCGAGATGGGACAGCCCCAGCGCGCGTTCCAGTCTGCCGGCCAGGCCTTCGCCCAGAACGTGGACCGCGCCGCCGCGAAGGCCGACCTCGAGCGTCTCGCCCGCGTCACGGGGAGCTACGAGGAGCTCGCCTCGACCTACGAGACGGTGGCCGCCGAGACCCGCGGGCCGGACCCGGACAAGGTCTCCTGGCTGCGTCGCGCCGCCGAGCTGCGCGAGCACCTCGCCCAGAGCGAGGACTCCATCAAGGACTGGCAAGCGCTCCTCGCCGAATCGCCCCAGGACCGCCAGGCCCTCGATGCCCTCGGCAAGCTCTTCGAGCAGACCAAGAACGCCAAGCAGCTCTCGGAGGTGACGCTCCGCAAGGCCCAGCTCGCGTCCGACCCGCACGAGCGGCGCACCCTGCTGCTCAAGGCCGGCGAGGTCCTCGAGGCCGCCCAGGACGACGCCCGCGCCATCGACGCCTACAAGGAGGCCCTCGCGCTCCGCCGCGGGGTCGACGGGCTCGAGGCCCTCGATCGCCTCTACGCCCGGACCAAGCGCTTCGAGGAGCAGGCCGACATCCTGGCCCAGCTCGCCGCCTCCACCACCGCCGAGGTCCAGAAGGCCCACCTCCTCCGCCGGGCCCAGCTGCTCGAGCGGGAGAAGGCGCTCCCCGCCGCCGTCGACGGCTACGCCCGGCTGCTCGCGGTGGCTTCCACCGACTCCGACGCCGTTGCCGGCCTCGAGCGCCTCATGGAGCTGCCCGACGTCCGCGCCGACGCCGCCCGGCTCCTCGAGCCCGTCTACCGGAGCCTGAACGACGTCCGTCACCTGGTGGAGGTGCAGGAGATCCGGCTCGGCAGCGCCTCTCCCCAGGACCGCCTCCCGCTCCTGGAGGAGATCTCCAACCTCCGCGAGACCCTCGGCCAGAAGGACCTCGCCTTCGCCGCCCGGGTGCGCGCGTTCGGCGAGATGCCGGAGAGCGCCGAGGCCCGCGAGCAGCTGGAGCGCCTGGCCGCCGAGACCGGCAGCTTCGAGGAGCTCGCCGCCGCCTACCAGGATCAGCTGGAGCGCGGCGTCACCAACGCCACCTCCACCGAGCTCTGGCGGCGGCTGGCCGTCCTCTGGTCCGAACGGCTCGACCGGCTGGACCTCGCCGTCCGCGCCTACGAGGAGCTGGCCCGGCGTGAGCCGCGCAACGTCGCCGTCCTCGAGGCGCTCGCCCGCATTCACTCCCGCTCCGCCGATGCGCGCGAGCTGGCCTCGGTGATGAAGCGGATGGTGATGGTCGAGCCGTCACCGCCGAAGCAGATCGATCTGCTGTTCCGGCTGGGAACCCTCGCCGAGGAGACCCTGGCCGACAAGCAGCTGGCGGCCCAGTGCTACGGGGAAGTCCTGGCCCGGAAGCCGGACGACGACGACGCGATCAAGTTCCTCGGCAAGGTGCTCACCGAGAGCGAGCGTTGGCCCGAGCTCGCCTCCCTCATCGTCCGCGAGATCCAGCTCGCCGACTCCACCGGGCGCCACGAGGAGATGTACGACCTCATGGTGCGCCTGGGCCGGCTGCGCCTCGCGCGGCTGAGGGATCCACGGGGCGCCCTCGACATCTTCGAGGACGTCCTCCGCCGCAAGCAGGGACATGCCGGCGCCATCGGCGCCCTCGAGGAGATGGCGCGTTCCGACAGCCCGCTGCGCGGCGAGGCCGCCGAGGCCCTCGAGCCCATCTTCACCTCCGGCGGCGACCACCTGCGGCTGGTGCAGATGCTCGAGTCGCGCGCCTCCACCGAGCCTGTCGCGCAGGAGCGCGCCTCCCTGCTCCGCAAGGTGGCCAAGCTCTATGCCGGGCCGATGCAGAACTCCGACCTCGCCTTCGTCTCGGCCAGCCGCGCGCTGCGCGAGCTCCCGGACGAGGAGGCCTCGCTCACCCTGACGGTGACGCTCTCCGAGCGCGCGAGCCACGGCGGCGACGAGCTCGCCGCCCTGCTGGAGGAGATCCTCCCCCGGGCCTCCGAGGACGCGGCGCGCGTCGCCATCCTCCGCTCCCTCGGCAAGGTGCAGGAGAAGCTCGGTCACCCGGTCGAGGCCATCGACGCCTGGCGGCGGGTGCTGGAGACCGTCCCCTCGGACTCCGAGGCCATGGGCTCGCTGGTCCGCCTGTACCAGGCCGCCGGTCGCGCCCCCGAGCTGCTCGAGATCTACAAGCGCCAGCTGGCGATCAGCGACGACACGGCGGTCCGCGCGGCGCTGCTCTTCCAGATCTCCGGACTTCAGGACTCCGCGCTCCACGACACCGTCGGGGCGATGGCCACCCTCCGCCGGCTGCTGGAGCTCAAGCCCGACGATGCGCAGGCCCTGGAGCGGCTGGACGCCCTCTGCGAGAAGCAGGAGCGCTGGCCCGAGCTCGCGGACGTCATCGGCCGCCGGCTCGCGCTCCCCGGCGGCGACCTCGACTTCGACCTCCGGACCCGGCTCGCGGTGGTCCGCGAGACGCGTCTGCTCGACAAGCTCGGGTCGCTCGAGCTGTACGCGCAGGTGGTCGCTGCCCAGCCGAAGCATCCCGGCGCGCTGGCTCAGCTGGAGGCCTGGGCGCAGCGCGAGCCGCAGAACAAGCAGCTGGTCGAGGTGCTCCTCGCTGCTTTCCGGACCGCATCGGAGCAGGTGAAGCTCCCCGCGCTCATCGAGCTCCGCGTGGGCGCCTCGGCCGACCCCTTCGAGCGCAAGCAGCTCCTCGTCGAGCTGGCCGGCCTGCGCGAGTCGGAGAAGGACCCCGGGGGACTCTTCGGCGCGCTGTCCCGGGCCTTCCAGGAGGATCCGAACGACTCTGCCCTCCGCGCCCGGCTGAGCAAGTCCGCCGACGCCGCCCGCAGTTACCCCGAGCTCGCCCAGCTGTACGAGGAGGAGCTTCCCCGCATCGCCGAGACGAAGGACGCCGCCGCCGTGCTGCTCGAGCTGGGCGGCCTCTACGAGCAGCACCTCTCCAACCCCGCCCGCGCCATCGAGGTCCTCGAGCGCTCGCGCGAGCTGGACACCGGGACCTCACTCTCCGCGCTCACCGCCCTGGCTCGCCTCTACGGCCAGGCGGGTCGGAGCGACCGGCTGGTCCAGAGCCTCGACGAGCTGGAGAAGCTCACCCCGGACCTCAACGAGCGGGTTCAGATCCTCTTCCGGCTCGGCCAGGTCGCTCAGGACGAGCTGGAGGACGAGGCCCACGCGGCCGACGCCTTCGAGCGGCTACTGGCGCTGGACAAGACCCACCTTCCGGCCGCGCGGCTGCTCGAGTCCATCTACGAGCGCAGCGGCACCCCGGACCGGCTCTTCAACGTCCTCCGCATCCAGCGCGACCTGACATCGGGCGCGGAGCGCGAGCGCATCCTCGCCAAGATGGTGAAGGTCTCCGCCGAGGGTCTGGCGGACCTCGAGGCCTCCATCGAGCTGTACAGCGAGCTCTTCAAGAAGAACCCCAAGTCGGACCAGGCCTTCGGCGCGCTGGAGCAGGCCCTGGAGAAGGCCGGACGCTGGGAAGATCTGAGAGGGCTCCTCGCGGGGAAGATTCCCCAGACCGCCGAGCCCCGCGAGCTGGTGCGCCTCAACGAGAAGCTGGGCGTCGTCCTCTACCGGCACCTCGGGCGAGGGGAGGAGGCCATCGCCCCGCTCCGCACCGCCCTGGAGCGCGACGCGCGGAACCGGAACGCGCTGGAGACCCTGCGCGACATCGACGAGCAGCTCGGCCGCCGCGAGGAGCTGGTGGCCGTGCTCCGGCGGCTCATCCCGCTGCAAGAGAGCCCCGAGGGCGTGAAGGCGCTGCGCATCCGTCTCGCCGAGGTGCTGGGCGAGATGGGACGGCGAGAGGAGGCGCTCGACGCCGCCCGCCGCTCGCTGGAGATCGAGCCCCACGCCGTCCCCGACCTGGACCGGGTGAACAAGCTCTTCCTCGGCCTCCGCGCGTTCGGCGACGCCGTCCGCACCCTCGAGCTGAAGGCCGAGGTCTGGCAGCGGCTCGAGGAGAAGGACGGGGTCATCACCGCCCTCTGCGAGATCGCCGAGGTGTGGATCGGCCAGGCGAAGAAGCCGGAGCTGGCCGCGCCCATCCTCGAGCGGGTGCTGGAGTTCGACCCCACCAACCGGGACGCCTACGAGCGCGTCCTGTCGCTGTACTCCGACGCCGGCGACTGGCGAGCGTACTCCCAGGCGGTGGACCGGTACCTGCCGAACCTCGTCACCGACGAGGACAAGATCAAGGCGCTCCGCGAGCTGGGTCGGCTCCGCGAGCAGAAGCTCGGCCAGAAGGACGCCGCGTTCCTCGCCCTGTGCCGGGCGCTCCAGCTCGACGCCTCCGACGACTCGCTCCGCGAGGACGTGGAGCGGCTCGCGCAGGAGACCGGCTCCTACGAGGAGCTGGCCGCCGTCTACGAGCAGGTGGCGGACGAGCTCCCCAAGGGGCCGCTCGCCGAGCGCCTCTACCTCGTCCTCGCGCGGGTGCAGGACCGGAACCTCGACGATCCCGGTGAGGCCGAGGCCGCGCTCCGGAAGATCCTCGAGTTCGACCCCACCAACTCCTCGGCGCTGGACGCGATGGCCCAGATGTTCGGCCGGCGCGGGCGCGACCGCGAGCTCATCGTCTCGCTGGAGCAGAAGATCGAGGCCGCCCCCTCCATCGAGGCGCGAAAGGTGATCTTCCGGGAGATCTCCCGCATCCAGCTCGAGCGGCTGAAGGACCCAGACGAGGCCGCCAACGCCCTCATCCGCGCGCTGGAGCTCGAGCCCGACGTCGAGACGCTCGGCGAGCTGGCTCGCCTCTATCGCGACCAGCACATGTGGGGCGACCTCGCCGCCACGCTCGCCCGCACCCGCGACCTCCTTCCCACCGGAGAGGAGCGCGCCCACCTCCAGAACCAGGTCGCCGCCGTCCAGGAGAAGGAGATCGGCGACGAGGAGGCCGCGGTCGACGCGTACCGCGAGGCCCTCTCGCTCGACCCGCGCAACGGCGAGGCCGTGTCGGCGCTGGAGCGCCTCTACACCCGCCTCGACCGCCCGGCGGACCTCCTCGCCATCTACGAGCGGCAGCTCGAGCTCACCGACGACTACCGGGAGAAGGTGAAGATCCTCTTCCACTCCGCCGCCATCTGGGAGGACCGGTACCAGAACGCCGCCAACGCCGACGCGTGCATCGAGGGCGTGCTCGCGCTCGATCCCACCAGCCTCCAGGCGATCAAGGGTCTGGAGCGGCTGCGGCGAGCCCAGGGCCGGTGGGAGGACCTGGTGGGCGTGCTCGAGCGCCACATCCAGCTCGCCATCGACGCCCAGGAGCAGGCCGACCTGATGGTGGAGGCCGGCGAGGTGCTCCGCGCGCACCTCCACCAGACGGACAAGGCGGCCGACGCGTTCCAGGCCGCCCTCGGCGTCTACCCGGGCCACACGCCGGCGCTGCACGCGCTGGGCATGGTCTACGAGCGCAGCGGCAACTGGCCCTTCGCCCTGGAGATGCTCCACCAGGAGGCCGAGGCGCTGGGCCACGACCCGCGGGCGGTGGAGGTGCTCCACCGGATGGGCAAGATCAACGAGGACATGCTGATGGACGTGTCCTCGGCCAAGGCCTGCTACGGCGAGGCCCTGCGCATCGACCCGGAGTACCTGCCGTCGCTGCAGGCGCTGCGGGGCATCGCGGAGAACGAGCAGGACTGGGAGAGCTACGAGCAGATCCTCGTCGCCGAGGCGCAGGCGACGAGCGAGGCCACGGCCAAGGCGAGGGCGAACCTGGCGGTGGGCCGCTACCACAGCGAGAAGCGCGAGGACCCCGACTCGGCCATGCACTGGTACGAGGAGGCGATCAAGCTCGACCCCGAGCTGGCTGACGCCGCGCTCCCGCTCTCCGACCTCTACATCGCCCGCGAGCGCTGGGAGCCCGCGGAGCAGATGCTCGACGTGGTCATCCGCAGCTTCAAGGCCCGCCACGCCGTCGAGAAGGACGACGCTCTGGGCAGGGACCTCTGCCGGCAGGTCTACCGGATGGGGTACGTGCAGGAGAAGCTGGGCCGGCGCGACCGCGCGCTCGCCGCCTACGAGGAGGCGTACCAGCTCGACGCGACCTACCTCCCGGCGCTCGAGGGCTACGGGAACCTCCTCGTGCAGTCCGGGCGCCACGACCAGGCGCTCAAGGTCTTCCAGACCATCCTCATCCACCACCGCGAGGACCTGACCGACCTCGAGATCGTCGAGATCTACTGGCAGATCGGCGAGGTGCACATCGCGCTCAAGCAGCACGACCGGGCGCAGAACCACTTCGAGAAGGCCCTCGCCATCGACCCGGGCCACGAGCCCAGCCTCCGCGCGCTCATCCAGCTCGCCGACGGGGCAGGGCGGTGGGATCGCTCGGCCGAGTACCGGCAGGCGCTGGTCGGCGTGCTCGACGGCGATCCGAAGGCCGAGGCGGCCCTCGAGCTCGGCGCGCTGGCCCGCGACCGGCTCAAGGACCAGCACACCGCCATCGACGCCTACGCGCAGGCGCTGCGCATCCGGCCGCAGTCGCTGGAGGTGATGGACGCGCTCTACGTGCTCTACCGGGAGACCCGTCAGCCGGGGAAGGCGGCCGAGATCCTCGAGGTGATGCTCGGACAACCGGAGCTCCAGGCCGACGGGCAGCGCGCCAAGAGGGTGTGGTTCGCTCTCGGCGAGAGCCTCCGCGACGAGCTCCGCGACACCGGCCGCGCAGTGGAGGCCTTCAACGCGGCGCTCGACCTCGATCCGCTGTTCATCGAGGCCTTCAGCGCGATCGAGGCGATGCTCGGCGCGGCGAAGGAGTGGAAGCAGCTGGAAGAGAACTACGCCCGGATGATCCAGCGGCTTCCGAAGACCGACGACACCGAGGACGCGCGGATGGCGCTGTGGCGCACGCTCGGCGATCTCTACCTGCAAATCCTGAAGCAGCCGGAGAGCGCGCTGATGGCCTACAAGGTGGCCGCCGCGGGGCTCCCCGACGACGCCGCGGTGCAGGAGACCTACGCCGACCTCCTCCTCGCGTCCTCGGGCAACGAGGAGCCCGCGGTCCAGGCCCTGCGCCGGGCGCTCGCGCACACCCAGAACCCCAAGAAGGTGGCGAGCCAGCTGGCCGAGCTCGCTGCCCGGAGGAAGGACTACGACGGCGCATGGCTCGCCGCGCAGGTGGTGTCGGGCCTGCTGGGCGATCCGGGCGCGGCCGAGAAGGAGATCATCACCAAGCTCGGCCCCTACGCCAAGAAGCGCGAGACGCCGCGGGCCACCCTCAACGACCGCCTCTGGGCCCAGAATCTCTTGCACCCCAAGGTGCGGACCCCGTTCGCCGAGCTGATGGGCCTGCTCTTCCAGGGCGCGGGCCACCTCTCGGCGGTGCCGCTCGCCCAGGCACAGCTCGTCCCCAAGAAGCACCGGATCGACGTGGCCAGCGCGCAGGAGTACCAGATCCACCACTACCGGGCGGTGGCGCGACTCCTCGGCCTCGAGGCGGTGGAGCTGTTCTCGCCCTTCCTCGTCGCGACCCGGGACAAGCTGGCCAAGCGCTCCATGGAGCCGGCGCCGGATCCGCTCCTCAGCATCGAGATCGTCCACACCCAGCCGGTGTGCCTGAAGGTCGGCGGGAAGTTCTTCGGCGATCCGCAGGCCAAGGACACGCACGCCCAGCTCGGGCGCACGCTGGCGCTGCTCCGGCCCGAGCTCATCTTCGCCTCGCGCTTCTCCCCCGAGCGGCTGGCGGCCGTGTTCCAGGGCGCGGTGCTGCTCTGCGGCTTCCAGATGCGCTGGACCGCGCCGGTGCCGGCGATCGAGGCCGAGCGAAACGCGCTCGAATCGGTGATGACCGAGCCGTTCCGGGCCGGCCTGGGGCGCCTCGTCCCCGAGGTGCTGCGCCGCGGGGAGGCGGACCCGGTCAGGGAATACCTGGAGGGGGCAGAGCTGACCGGGGTCCGCTGTGCGCTGTTCACCGCAGGAGACCTCGAAGCGGTGAAGAAGCTCGTCCAGGGTGAAACCGGTTCCAGCTTCCGCGTCGCCGGCAAGGTGAAGATCCGCGAGCTCATGACCTTCGCCGTGTCGGAGGACCTCGCTGCGCTGCGCATGACCGTGGGGACCAACGTCGAGGTCCCGGCGCGCAAGTAGATCCCTTCCGCCCCTCGGGCGTTCCTTGACCGGGCCGGGGGGCGACCAATACGCTCGAAGGCCAGGCAACCCCCCAGAGTTCCATGCGCTTCGTCTGCGACAGCTGCCGCGCCCAGTACATGATCTCCGACGACAAGGTCGGGGCGAACGGGGTCAAGGTCCGTTGCAAGAAGTGCGGGAACGTCATCGTGGTGCGCAGGCCACAGGACACCGAGGCCGACGCAGCGCTCCGGGGGCTCGAGGAGTCCGCCCCCCAGCCCCCGGCGCCCGAGGCGCCCACCGGAGAAAACTCCATCTTCAGCGACGTGGACGACGACGAGATCGGCGCGGCCTTCGAGAGCGCGCTCGGTGAGCGGCAGGACGACGAGCCCGTCGCCCCATCGCAGGACGAGCCGCCTCCGGAGGCCAACCTCCCGGCGGTGAGCGACGGGCCGCCCCGTGGCCACGACTGGTACGTCGCCATCGACGACAAGCAGACCGGCCCGCTGACGCCGGACGCGATCAAGGACCACTGGGACCGCGGTGAGATCGGCCCCGACAGCCTGACGTGGAGACAGGGCTTCGAGGACTGGGTCCCGGTCTCCGAGGTCTCCGAGCTCGCCGCCTGGCTGGCCCCCCGTCCGCAGCGTCCGGTGTTCTCGCCGTCCGCGTCGCCCTCGGGCTCGATGCCGGTGGTGCCGGTCCCGGTCGAGTCCGCCTTCAACGCCGGCGGCGTGATGCGCACGGTGCGAGCCGAGGTCCCGACCCCGGTGCCCGAGGCCGCCGGCGGCTGGAGACCCTCTGCCTCGGCCGCGCTCGCCAGCCTGGTGAAGGAGGAGATCGACGCGCTCAACAAGCCCGACGCGGCACCTCCTGCTCCAGAGCCGGTGGCCGCCCCGCGCGGACTGCTCGAGGTGCCTCCGCCGACGGGTGAGGTTCCCGCCGCGACGCTGAACGGGCGGCCGGCGCGGAGCGAGGCGCACACGCCGGTCACCGCCGTCGAGCGTCCGCCGACCTTCACCCCCGCCTACCCGTACATGACGCGGCCGGTGCGGCCGCAGACCGGCGGGACCCGGGGACTGCTGATCGGCATCGTCGTCGCGGTCCTGGTGATTCTCGGCGCGGTGGGCGGAGGCGGCTGGTACCTGCTCCAGCGGCAGAAGGCCTCCGAGCTCGCCGTCCGCCAGACGCCGCCCACCGAGCCGGCGAAGGTGACGCCCCCGGTCGAGCCGCCCAAGGCCGCCCAGCCTCCGGCGCCCGCCGCGCAGCCGCCCACGGCGAGCGTGACTCCCTCCGTCGCCGCGCCGGTGGCGAAGGTCACGCCCGCCGTGCCGCCCGGAGAGAGCACCGGCACCCGGCGTGGAACCCGCGGCACCCGCCACGGCGGCGGCAAGGCGTCGGGCGGGGGAGACGAGCAGGTTGCGTCCGCCGACCCGCCACCGAAGAGCAGCGGCAACAAGAACAAGGCGGACGACCTGTTCGACGAGGTGTTCGGCACCGGCGGCGCCTCGAAGTCCGAGGAGGGCCGGAGCAGCGGCAAGAAGACCGCCTACGTCCCGCCAGCACCGGGTTCCTCCAACAGCGAGGTGCCGGAGCGCCTGCCCAAGGGCGACATCATGTCGGTGGTCCTCGCGAACAAGCCCTCCATCGTCCGGTGCGTGAACGAGCAGAAGGCCCGCGACCCGAATCTCCATGGCACCCTGGTGATGCACTGGGTCATCCAGACGTCCGGCAAGACGGCCTCGGTGAACGCGGTGACCGACCAGTTCAGGTCGTCCTACATGGCCACCTGTCTCAGCGGACTGGTGAAGTCCTGGAACTTCCCGAAGCACAAGTACCAGCCGGGCGAACCGGTGGACTTCCCCTTCACCTTCTAGACTGCTAGAGGCGCGCGGCCGCCATGCGCCTTCCCATCGAGCCGAAGCTCCCGGACCTTCCTGTGCGCTCCGTGGCCGAGATGGGCCTCAAGGAGCTGGAGCGGGTGCGCCTCATCCTCCGGGGCGGGTCGGTCGTCGACTGGCGCCGTCTGCACTTCCGGAACCGGGACGAGGTCGACCGCTTCCTCCGCCTCTGTGGCCTCGACCTGACGCACCCCGAGGACGAGGCCTGGGCCCGCCTCGTGCTCTCCGACGCCGTCGAGTACCTGCGCCGGACCTTCTCCTACCGGGTGGCGGATGCGGTGGCCCGGCCGACGGAGATCCACGATCTCTTCCTCTATGCGAGCGGGGTGAAGGACCCGCACCGGTTCCGGCGGATCGCCTGCATCGTCCTCAAGTGCATGCACGTGGTGCAGCACATCGAGGGGCGGGACCTCCTGTTCCGTCTGGCGGTGTCCGAGGCGGACCTGTCCCGGATGGCGACGGCGAAGGTGAACGGAGTGCTCGCCGAGGCGCGGGAGAAGGGTCTGCCCATCCTCGACACCAGCCCATCGGTGAAGAGCCGGGAGTCGTTGATCACCAAGCTCCTGTCCAAGAAGGAGAACGTGGCGGCGCAGGTCTACGACAAGACCCGTTTCCGCATCGTGACCCCCACGCGGGCCGACATCCTTCCCGTCCTGTACTTCCTGACCCAGCGGCTGTTCCCGTTCAACTTCCTGGTGCCGGGACAGACCGAGAACACGCTGCTCCCGTTCAAGTCGCTCCTGCACGAGTTCCCGCACTTCCGGGAGCACGCGCACGAGCTCCATCTCGATCTGGACTTCGAGGACCGCGAGGAGGCGGGGGGCAACGAGTTCAGCGGGAGCGGGTACAAGGTGCTCAACTTCGTGGTGGACGTGCCGCTGCGCCTGGACGAGTGGCTGCCGCCGCCGGAGCTGGACCGCCGCGAGCGGAAGGGCCGCATCGGCTTCACCCTGGTCGAGTTCCAGATGCTGGACGTGCGCACCGCCGAGGAGAACGAGCAGGGCGAGAATGCGCACGCCCGCTACAAGCAGCGGCAGAAGCTGCGGGTGCTGCGGCGCCTGTCGCGCGGTCTGGTCGTGCCGCGGGGCGAGGACCCGCCCGGCGAGGCCGAGTAGGCGGGAACGCTCACCGGAGTGCTCCGGGCTGCCAGTCGATCCCGCAGGTGCCGGCGTCCAGTTCGAAATTCGGGTCCGGGAATCCGGACAACGTCATTCAAGCTGTGAGTTCCCGCCCTCCCGCCGCGAGGCCTGAGCCCTAGCGCCGCTTGCGGTTCTTCTTCCGAGCCTGTCGCTCGCGCTTCCGCTTGTCCCGGAGCGCGTCGCGGTCCACCGGCTTGCCCATCGGCGTGTCCGAGTAGCCCATGAGCCGTGCGCGGGCCATCGCCCCCGCGCCCATCGGCGGGGTGTAGCCCGGCGCGACCTGAGGCATCTGCATCGGCATCCCGGCGCCACCGCCCGAGAGCGCCTGCTCCATCATCTTCGCGTCCTTCCCGAAGACCTGGGACAGGTCCATGTTCTTCAGCTTCGACAGCTGCCCGAGCTGCTTGAAGCCCGGGATGCGGCCGAGGAGCCCGGGGTTCTGTCCCACCGCGCCCATCACCTGCTGCATCATCCCGTGCTTCTGGAGCAGCTCCTGGACCTCGCTCTTCTTGCGCCCCGAGCCGCGAGCGATGCGCCCCATGCGCGAGTCGTCGATGAGCGACGGGCGGAGGCGCTCCTTCTCGGTCATCGAGTCGTACATCGCCTCGATCTTCCCGAGCTCCTTCTCGTCCGGATTCAGCTGGTCGGTCATCTCCCCGAAGATGGGGAACTTCTCCAGGAGATCCTTGAGCGGACCCATCTTCCGCACCGTGCGAATCTGCTCGACGAAGTCCTTCATCGAGAAGTTGCCCGAGAGGAGCTTCTTCGCGTCCTCCTCGGCCTTCTTCTCGTCGACGACCTGCTCGAAGTCCTGCATCAAGCCGACGATGTCGCCGAAGCCGAGGATGCGGCTGGCGAGCCCGTCCGGCCGGAACTCCTCGAGCCTGTCCAGCGCCTCGCCCATGCCGAGGAACTTGATGGGCTTTCCGGTGACCTCCTTGATCGACAGCGCGGCGCCGCCGCGGGCATCGCCGTCGAGCTTGGTGAGGATGAAGCCGTCCAGGGCCAGGCGCCGGTCGAACTCGGCAGCGGTCCGCACCGCGTCCTGGCCGATCATCGCGTCGCAGACGAGGAGGATGTCGTCCGGCTGGACCGAGGCCTTGATGAGGTTGAGCTCGTTCATCAGCTGCTCGTCGATGGCGAGCCGGCCGGCGGTGTCGATGAGCACCACGTCGCACTTCTGCGCCCGCGCCGCCTCCACGCCCTTCACCGCCAGGTCCGGGGGGAGGGTGTCCGGCTGGAAGAAGACCGGGACCCCGAGGCGCTCGCCCAGGACCTGGAGCTGGTCCACCGCGGCGGGGCGGTAGATGTCCGCGGCGACCAGGAGCGGCTTCCGTCCCTTCTTCTCGAGGTAGCTGGCGAGCTTGGCGACGGTGGTCGTCTTTCCCGAGCCCTGGAGGCCGACCAGCATCATCGTGGTGACGCCGCCCTTCGGCTTGAACTTCAGCGACGTGTCCACCGGGCCCATCAGGGCCTCGAGCTCGTCGTGGCAGACCTTGATGAAGTGTTCTCCGGCGGAGATGCGGTGCTTCCGTCCCTTCTTGTCGGTGATGGTGGTCTGGACGGTGGCGCCCACCGCCTTCTCGCGCACGCGTGCGACGAAGGACTTCACCACGTCGAACGCGACGTCCGCCTCGAGGAGGGCGACGCGGATGTCCCGGAGCGACTCGTCGACGAGCTCGGGGGTGATCTCCTGCTTCCCGGCGAGCCGGTTCCTGGCCGCCCGGAAGCCCTTGGTGACTGTTTCCAGCATGGGGGGAATCGTCTTTAACACCGGCGATGGGCCCCGTGGGACCCCCACGCAACTACCTTGCGTGCCCCCTCCCCGAGCAGGTGACATCCAGGGCTAGACCACGAGGAGGGTCCATGCGGAGAGGGCTGTTTCTGGCGTTCGTGCTGTCACTCGCGCTGCCGGCGCGGGCTGCCGAGGATGGTGGGCCCGACGATCCGGGCCGCTTCCGGGTGGGCGTGAATCTCGGAATCGTCGCCATCCCGCGGCTGATCAACGTCGAGGGCTACGCGCGGCTGCACCCGTACTTCGCCGTGAGCGGTGGCTGGAGCACCTTCCCCAAGTTCGCGTCCGACGCGCTCCTCAACTGGGCCGGGGCGAAGTCCGACACCACAGACGCGTCGCTCAATCGATTCGACGCGTGGGAGGTCGCGCTCCGCCTCTATCCGCTGCGGGGGACGTTCTTCCTCGGGGTGGGAATGGGGCAGCAGGTCATCGACGCGGCGGTGTCCGAGAAGCAGCCGGGTCAGCCGCTGGGGATCGGTGCCTCGGCGCGGGTCGACTCCTGGGTCCTCACCCCGCGGATCGGCTGGCAGTGGGTGTGGAGCAGCGGGTTCGCGATGGGCCTCGACTTCGGCGTGCAGTTCGTCGTCGGGCACAGCGAGACCGTGAACATCCCGCCCGGGACCTCGCCGGACGTGGAGCAGGACGTCCGCGACATCGTCCACTTCGGGTCGACGGTGCCGCTCCCGGTCATCCGCTTCAGCATCGGCTACCACTTCGGGTAGCCGTCCCGCCCGTCGTCAGGGCGTCGACATCAGCAGGGCCATGAGGATGCCCACGTTGATCGGCTGCCACTCGAGGATGGTGGTCGGGAAGGTCACGGTCACGGGGCTCACGCCTCCGGCGCAGGAGCGCGAGCCGACGTAGGTCTCGCCCTGGCGCCTGAGGTCGAAGGCGCAGAAGCCGATCGTTCCCTGGATGGCCTCCTGGGAGGCGGTCCAGGTCGAGGGGCGCCCGGCGACGAGGCCGGTCATCTTCAGCTGGTCGCCGGTCTCGTCGACGTCGAGGCTGATCGGCCCCGATCCCCAGATGCCCTGGGCATGAGTGCCGGTGACGCTCATGTCGATGGTCTTGCCGTTGACCGTGCCCCGGATGGTCTTCCCGTCGTCGTAGCGGCCGACGTTGATCTCGGGGCCCTGCGCGCCGGTCTTGGCGATGAGCGCGCTGGTCTGGATCCCGGCGCCGACCATGTTGAAGCGCTGCTCGGGTCCACTGGAGGTGGTCTGGAGCTTCGACTTTCCGGTCGTGGCGCAGGCCACGGCCAGGAGGAGGACGGAAGCGAGCGCCAGGTGGCGCATGCGGACACGGGCGGAGACCATGGACACCTCGGAAGGCGAGCTCCCCTCGGGCGGGACCCTACACTCCGGGACGGGCGATGTCGTGGGGGAAGGTGCAGCGGGGCGCGCTGGATGTCGGCCCATGTCCCTTCGATCCGTCCGTCGAACGGGCGGGGGCGGAGGTTCTCACCGCCGGCCAGCGGTCGGTAGGACCGCGTTCCTCACTGCAGCCACGGGACGTCCGACTGCGTTCCGGCAATGGGCCCGGGACGAACGACGAGTCTGTGGCACCCCGCGCCCGGTGGAGGTCCGCCTGATGCAGTCCATGCGTCTGTCGCTGCTCCTCACGCTGGTGCCGGCAGCGGCGCTGGCCGCCGGCCCCTTCGGGCTCGCCTACCAGCTCACCCATTCGGTGAATGCCGATCCCACCCTTTCTCCGGACGGGAAGCGGCTCATCTACGTCAGCGAGATCGAGGGCAAGGACCAGCTCTTCGTGGTGGACGCGGACGGGAAGAACCAGAAGCAGATCACCCGCGAGCCGTACGACCACGAGGACCCGGCCTGGTCGCCCGACGGGAAGAAGGTCGCGTTCGTCTCGCTCAAGGACGAGCTGGAGGTCATCTACCTCATGAATCCCGACGGCTCGGGTCTCGAGGCGCTGACCCGGCCGGAGGCCCGGGTGATCCATCCGGCCTGGTCCGCGGACGGGACGAAGATCGCCTACTGCACGGACGACGATCTGAAGCCACCGAAGAAGAACGCCTCGGACATCGAGGTGATCGAGCTGAAGACACGAAGGGTGACCAAGCTGATCACCGGCGGAACGAACACCTATCCGGTGTTCTCGCCGGACGGGAAGTCGATCGCCTTCCGCCGGATGCTGGGAGAGATGAACTCGGAGGTGTTCGTCGCTCGCGCCGACGGGACCGAGCAGAAGAATCTCACCAACCACCAGGCCTTCGATGGGTGGCCGGCCTGGTCGCCCGATGGCAAGCGGATCGCCTTCGCCTCGAACCGGTACTCGAGCTACCAGATCTTCGTGATGAACGCGGACGGCTCGGACGTGCACCTGGTGGCGAACACCGAGGGCAGGGCGACCTCCCCCAAGTTCAGCCCCGACGGGAAGTCCATCTACTTTCCGCTCTCCCGGAAGGTCGACTTCGGGACCGACTGCCAGATCTTCGTGGCCCCGGCGAGTCCGCAGCGCTGAGCGCCGGCCGCTCGGAGCGATCGCGCCGCTCCTCCGCTAGGCGAAGCGATCCGCGCAGCTGGTGGCGGAGGCGGTCAGCTCGAGGGCCAGTCGTCCCAGCTCTAGCGACGTTCTTCGAGCGACCGATCTGCTCCGGGACCGTCGCGGTTGGGGTTCTCGCCCAGGGTGTTCTCCCTGTTGGCTCGGTGTGAACCTGTCCCGGAATTAAGACGTGAGGCGTCATCGGTACGCCGCTGGCGTGATCGCGGCCCACTGCCAATCATCCCGGCGGACAAGGGTGGCCGCATGAAGATCTCAGCCGGATGGGCGCTGGCGCTTCTCTTGGTGTCCTGCGGAGACAGCAGCAGCGGCTCGTCCAACCCGGACGGTGGCGCGGGCACGAAATGCACGGGCGCTCTCTACGACAGGTGCGACAGCGCGAACGACTGCATGTCCGGGATGTGCGAGATGTCGCCAGCCCTCGGAAAGTTCTGCACGCGGGCATGTGTCCCGTCGCAGACCTGCCCGGCCGCGGGCGACATCACGGTGATCTGCAGCAACATGGGCTTCTGCACTCCGCAGGCGACGAACGACTGCTCGCCGTGACGCGCGTCCAAGGGCACCGCCTATCTGCCAATCCGGAAGTCTTCGGCTAGACTCCCCTCGCGACGATGGCTCGACCGCTCTTAGGCCGCTGACCCCAGCTCGGGTGGCGGAACCGGTAGACGCAGCGGACTTAAAATCCGCGGCTGCCTCGGCAGCGTGCCAGTTCGAGTCTGGCCCCGAGCACTGATTCCAGAGGGAGATCGCGAGCGCCGGAGATTCCCGGACGGCTGCGCCGGCACCGGATGTCCGCGGGGCGCTCCCCGACACGCTTGAACCCTGCGGCGCTCAGGCCTTCTCTTTCGTCCCGCGCCAGGGGGCGTCACCGCCCAGCAGCCGCGAGGGATTGCCTTCCGACAGCGCGGCCAGCTTGTCCTTGAGGCCGCGGACTTCCTCCGTCAGCTCCATCACCTGCCGGGAGAGCACGGGATCGGCTCCCGCGCGGGCCGTCCGGTGCTCGAAGAATTCCCGCAGCGTCGGCCTCACTGCCAGCCGCCAGGCGATCGCCGCCGCGACGAGCAGGATCGAGGAGGTGATGAGGAGCGTGACCACCACCTCTGCGAGCTTTTCGAGATCGAGTGGCATCGCGAACTCCTCCGTGGGAGTGAATACGCCGGTCGCCCATGGCGATTGCCCGGGACCTCATGAGCGATGGGCCCGTGAGTCTGGCCCCCCGAGCACGACCCCGTCAGTGCTCGAAGAACACCTCGGGCCCCCGGAGCGCCCTGCGCACCAGTAGCCGCACCGCCCACACGCCGAGCCAGCCGCCGATGACCAGGCTCAGCGTCGGATCCACCCAGTGCCATCCGAAGATCGCGATGCACGCGGCCCCCACCAGGCCCCCGAGCGTCATCCCTCCGTCGGACAGCTCGTGGGCCAGCGCCGCCCGGAACGAGAAGTGCGTCTCGGCCGGCTTGCGGAACAGCAGCGCCGAGCAGGTGTTCGCCGCCAGCCCGACCAGGGCAACGAGCATCGCCGCCGGGTTCGGCAGCGCCTCCGGCGAGTGGAGCAGGTGATCCAGGCTCAGCCACACCACCCAGGCCGCGATCGCCACGACGATCACCAGCACCGCCACCGCCCCCAGGTCCTCGCTCGCCCCGTGCAGCCGGCCCGGAGGGATCAGCAGCACCAGGAAGATGCCCAGGTGGGCCAGGAGGTGCACCGCGTCGGCCAGCAGGAAGAGGCTCCCGCTCGCCTGCGAGGACACCAGCTCGATGCCGCCGGCGAGCACGGTGATGCCCGCGGCGAGCGCGACCCGGGACGCCGGGACGTGCGAGAGATGCTGGTGGTGGTCGTGCGGAGGGTGGGAACCCAAGCCCGCCAGCTATATGCCAGCCCGGCGCCGGACGCTCGAAAGAGACGCGTCGCCGTCGCTCAATTTCGCGCGCCGGGGGGCGCGGCGGTCTCGGCCACCAGCCGCCGAAGCCGTGCCTCCGCCGGGCGCAGGTCGAAGGGGACGCCGAAGAGCTTCGCGACGTCCTCGGCCTCGGTCTTGTTCCCCTCGGCCACGATCGTCTTGATCAGCTTCCCCGCCGCCGGGCTGCCGTACCAGTCGGCGCCGAACTTCGCGCGCATCCCCTCGGACATGAGGTGCGCCAGGGCGAACGAGCGCGCGTAGTCCAGCGAGTAGAACGTGTCGTCCACGTCGGTCCGGAACCGGAGCGCGTCCGACTCGTCCATCGGCACCGCGTAGGCGGTCGAGAACACGTCGCGGTACAGCGCCATCGGGTCGCCCGTGGGCCGGTCGTAGATGCCCTTCCACAGCGACGGCGTTCCGCCGTGCAGCACCGACTCGTAGACCAGCTTCGCGTACGCGTACCGGCGCAGGTAGTACAGCTGGTAGAGGGCCTGCAGGCGCGACAGCTCGCGGATGTCCTGGTCCGACATCAGCGGGTCGTTCCGCTTCGTCTCCGCGTTGTGCGCCTGGACGAAGCTCCGGTATCGCCGCAGCCACACCGGGTCCGCCCACGCGTAGCGGAACGTCTCCCCGAGCCCCTCGGTCAGCGCGCCCGGACCGAGCTGCTGGAACTCCCAGACCTTGGTGGTGGTGTTCGCGAACATCACCGCGTGGCCACCCTCGTGGAAGAACACCCCCAGGCTGTCCAGGCCGGGCAGCGGCTTCACGTTGACCCGCACGTCCGAGGGCACGCGGATGCCCCAGCACGCCGCGCGCGGCTCCTTGAGCGGGTTCACCGCGTCGTCCACCCGCACCTCGGTGCCAGCGACCGTCTTGAAGTCGATGCCCATCCCGGCGAGGAACGCCTTGAACGAGGGCACGGCGATGTCGGCGGGGAAGAAGCGCTCGTGCCGCGGCGCCTTGAAGAGGCGGTTGAAGTCGCTCCGGCGCAGCTGCGCGGCCGGGATGCCTAGCTCGCGCTGGGTGACCTCGGCGAGGAGCTCCTTGAACATCGCATCGGTCGCGTCCAGGAACCGCTTTCCCTCCACCATGAACGGCCGGAGCTGCGCGCGCCGGCTCTCCTCGGAGAGCTCGACGTAGGAGCGGTACCCCAGCTCGCGCGCCAGCTTCTGCGCCATCGCCTCCTTCTCCGCGAGGATGGGATTGAGCACCGTCTTCTGGATCTCGGACCGTGCCTTCTCGATCTCCGCCCGGCGACCGGCGTCCTTCTCGTCCGCCACGATCAGGTCCAGCTGCTTGTAGGGAACCGGGTCCTTCATCCACGGCAGCCGAACCGTCGCCTGCAGGGCGGCGTTCTGCGCCCGGTCGTCGTACTTCGACGTGGACTGGGAGAGGTACTCGTTGGCCAGGTACGCCTGGAAGTACTCGCGGGCCCGCCGCTCGTCGGCGGAGATCCCCGGCTCCTTCGCCGCCTTGCGGAACCGGGCGATGGTCTCCTTGGAGAAGAGCCGGTCGTGGCCCAGGTAGGTCTCGGCCTGGATGCTCGTCTCGCCGACCGTGGCCGTGTACCACTGGAGCGTCTGCTGGATGAGGACCAGCGCCTCGGCCTCGGCACGAGGCGCGGCGAGCGGATCGGGTGCCGCGCCAAGGTTCAGCGCGGACACGAGCAGGAGCGGAGCGAGCATCCGGGCACCGTACGACGGCGGGAGGTCCAGGCCCTCTCCCGTGCAGCGAGCGGAGGAGCCGGGGCGGCCTTCGTCGGGGGAGTCAGCGGGCCGGATCCCCGGCCGGCGCGGGCGAGGGCTCCTCGGTGTCCCCGTGGCTGGCCGTCTCGCCGCTCCGGTCGAGCGCGGTCTTGAACAGGATCGGCCCCACCAGCTCGTTCATCGCCACCGTGGCCACCGCCATCGCGGCGAACCCCGCGCCGTACCCGGGATGCTCCTTCTGGATCTTCCCGGCGATGCCGAGCGCCAGCCCGGCCTGCGAGACCAGTCCTGCCCAGCCCCAGCGCCTCAGGGCCGGTGGATCGTCCGCGAGCCGGCTCGACAGCCGGGAGGCGAACCACGTGCACCCGGCCCGGGACAGGGTCAGCGCCAGCGCCGCGGGCCAGAGCTGCGCCAGGAGCGGCAGGTCGAGGTGGGCGCCGGCGGTGGCGAAGAAGATCACGTAGACGATCTCCCCCAGCCGCTCGATCTCCTCGAGGAACCTGTCTCCCTGCGCCGAGAGGTTCTGCACGACGAACCCGGCGGCGATGAAGATCAGGAGCCAGTCGAAGCGCAGGTAGTCGAGGACCTGCGTCATCACCAGACCCAGCGCGACGAAGACCAGCACCAGCTGTCGGCCCACGAAGCGGAGGTATGCCGCCAGGAGGAGCCCCAGGGTGGATCCGAGCGCGATGCTCCCCACCACCTCGTGGCCCAGCTCCTGGAAGGCACGCAGCGAGAACGCCGCTCCCGGCTCCAGGAGAGGCCGGGTGACGGTGAAGACCACCGCCAGAATGACGACCACGATGACGTCGGAGGTCATCACGAAGGCGAGGGTGAACGTCGCCAGCGGCCCCTTCGCGCCCGTCTGCGAGAGGACGCCCAGCGTCGCCGAGGGGCTGCGGGTGATGCCGACGACTCCCCAGAGGAGGGCCACCCCCAGCACGACCGTCAGAGGGAGCGGCGCGGCGAAGGGCAGAACAGGACTGAGCGCGAGGAAGACTCCCGCCATCAGGATCATGACCAGGACGTTCTGGATCAGCGTGGCCCAGAGGAGCGATCGGGCCGCCGAGATCAGCTTCGACACCCGCAGCTCGGCGCCGCCCGCGAGCGCGATGAGCGACAGCGCGAGCGCGTTGATCGGGTTGAGCTCCTCCACCGCCTGGTGATCCACCAGGTGGAGCGCGTACGGACCCGCCGCCATCCCCGTCAGGAGGTACGCCGTCAGGTGAGGGATCCCGAGCGGCTCCAGCACGTTCGCCGCGACGGTTCCCGCGAGCAGGAGGAACCCGAGCGCGGCGAGGGCGTGGCTCCGGCCGCCCTCGTGCGTCGCGCTCGAGGCGAGGAGCATCAGGCCCACCAGGGCCGCGAGCAGGACCAGCTCGACCCCGCGGTTGACGCCTCGCCGATGTTCACCGGTGGAGCTCACGCGGTCACCTCGACCACCGGCTGAGACCCCGTGTCGGCGGCCGCCTCGCCCGCGCGGCGCAGGGCTGCCCTCAGGCCCGCCGTGGAGATCAGCTCGCCGAGCAGCGTGGTGGCCGCCGCACAGACCAGCACCGAGTCGCCGATGCGTCCGGGAAAGCGCAGGGCGAACGCCAGGCCGATGCTCATGCTGTTCGGGCCACAGGCGAGGAGCCCCGGGACCAGCGGCGCTCCGGCCCGTCGGAGCGGCGGCGACACCAGCATCGCGCATCCGGTGACCAGTCCCTTGGCGACGATCCGCGCCCCGAGCACGGTGGGGATCACCCAGGCGAGGAACGGGACCTGGGCCACGTCGATCCGCGCCCCGGCGAGCAGCAGGGCGGGGAGCCGGAGCGGGCCCTCGGCGGGAACGACCACCGCGCGGATCGCGTGACGGTGGCTGGACACCGCGTTGAGCCCCAGCCCCATGCAGAAGCCGACCGTGAGGACCGCGAGGTCGGCCCGCACCGCGAGGCCGATGGCCACCATCGAGGTGCCGAACAGCACGCCCCAGAGAGAGCGGGAGCGGAAGCGCTTCGAGACCAGGAGGGCGGTCAGGAAGCCAATCGCCACCCCGAGGGCGATCTGCCCGGCCCAGAGCACGCCCGGATGTGCCGCCCACCGGAGGCCCGCGGGCGGCTGCAGCGTGAAGAGCGCGCCGCAGGCGAGGAACGGTCCGAGGTCGTCCGCGTCGGCCAGGTCCAGGAGCAGCTCGGTCACCGGTCCGCGCGCCTTCAGGCGGTCCGCCACCCAGCGCACCGCGTGCCGGGTGGTCTCGGCACAGGCCGCGCCGATGCCGCCGGCCTCGATCCAGTTGGCGGTGTCCTGCCACCACACGGGGCCGGTGGGCTGTAGCCGCCGGAGCAGTGCGAAGGTCGCCGCGGTCACGACCGCCATCGTCAGGAGCCCGGCCAGCGCTCCTCCCACGGTCCGGCGGGTCGGGATCCGCCGCCGGTCGATCCAGCCGTAGTCGAGGCCGACGATGAGGGCGAGCCATCCGAGTCCCACCTGCGCGAGCGGGGTGAAGACCTCCAGCAACCCGGGCGTGACCAGCCCGAGCATCGTCGGGCCGATGAGGAACCCGGCCAGCACCGGTTCGGACCCCGAGGCCAGGCCGTGCCGGGTCTGCCGCTGGCGCCCCACCAGCACGCTGCCCACGAAGGCCGCGGCGATCAGGCCCATCAGCGCCCAGAGGGCGTTCATCCCGCCGCTCCGGCGTTCGGTTGACCCAGCGGGATGCGTGCGTCCCGGAGCGCCGTGGCGACCCGCTGCCCGAGGTCGGGGTGGATGCCGGACACCCTCCAGCGCGCGCCCCGGCCATCGAGCGAGATCAGCTCGGCCCGGGCCCCCGAGGCGTGCGAGCCCGCGGCCTCGAGCAGCACCGACTGGACCCGGAGCTGGTCCTCGGCGCTCCCCACCATGACCTCGAGGGTCCGGCGCGGCACGGCCCCGAGCGCCCGGCTCGGGTGGAGGAAGGCGACGAGATGCGGGACGCGCAGCTCCGCGCCGTCGCCGTCCTCGAGCTGCACCTCGAGCAGCGTGACCGCGCGCACCTGTCCCTGCCGGCCACCGAGCTCCACCAGCTCCCCCGGACGCAGGGTGCGGCGGAGCACCGTGGGAAGGCCCACCGCGACCGACGCGACGAGCGGGACGGCGCCCAGCGCCAGCACCACCAGCACCGCGGTTCCGAGCCGGGAGAGGGCGCCGGTGTCCTCGCCGGTGATCAGCGGAGCGGCGAAGAGCACCGCGAGCAAGACGAACGCGCCGCGCAGCAGCGTGCCCACCGGGGCCGCGAGCTCCGGGGAGAGCCACCGCAGCCGGGTCTCGCCCCGGGCGACGCTCTCGAAGAACAGGCGGAGCGTCCGGAACACCAGCGCGACGACCAGGGCGAAGAACGCGACGACCACTAGCATCGGCAGCGCCGCGCCGGCACGCGCGAGGAGCGCCCCTGCAGGACGGAGCACCGAGCCGGTGAGGCTGGCGCCGAACTCGCGGGTGGGGCCGAAGAGCGAGAGGACCGAGAGGACCCAGACGTAGAGAACGACGAGCTGCACCACCCAGGTGCCGGCCAGAAGGCCGAGGCGGAGGCCGCCGCGCACCATCCAGCGGCTGGCGACCTCGAGCGAACCAAGGCGGAGCGCCTGGATGCGCTCCCGGTCGGCGATCAGGGTCTCCTGGAGCTGTCGCCCGAGACGCCCGACGAGCCGGAGCCCCAGGAAGGCGAGGAGGGTGATGAACACCGCAAGGGAGACCGAGAAGACGGCGTCCTGGATCTGCAGCCGCCGCCGCTCGGCCTTGAGGGCGGCGTCGAGTCGCTGCGCCGCGGCTGCGGCGTAGAGCGAGAGGTCGGCGGTCCCGACCGCGCGCGCGTCCTCCGGGGTGAGCTCGACGATGGGCGTCTCGCCCACCAGCAGCGCCACCCCGTCTTGCCGCGGCTCGGTGCGCACCACGTCCGGTCCCGGAAGCTCGAGCACGTGAGCCAGGGTCTCGCTGGCGTCGCGCGCACGGGCCTGGGCGGTTCGGACGCCGCGCGGCTCCCGCAGCTCGAGGACCGCGCGCTCGCGGATGCGGATCACCCCGGAAGGGGGCGGAGTCCCCGCCGGCTGCTCGGTCCCCGCGCCCAGCGCCGCCCCTCCGAGCACGAGCATCCCGACCAGCGTGGCAGCACCGGATTTCACGGGAAGCGCGAGCGTTTCCGTGCGGCCGTCGCCGGTCAAGCACCATCGACAGGCAACAGGGCGCTCCCCCCGGCCCGGAAGGGTGCGTAGCTTCGGGCGGATGCACGACGGTTTCCGTCAGTTCGCGAACAGCGCTTCTCGCGCGCTGGGAACGCCCTTCGCGTTCTCGCTCGCCATGATCGTGGTGGTGGCCTGGGCGGTGACCGGGCCGCTCTTCCACTTCAGCGACTCGTGGCAGCTGGTCATCAACACCGGGACCACCGTCGTCACCTTCCTCATGGTGTTCCTCATCCAGGCCACCCAGAACCGGGACGCCACCGCGCTGCACCTCAAGCTGGACGAGCTCATCCGCAGCACCGGGGAGGCCCGGAACACCTTCGCCGCCCTCGAGGACGCCTCGGAGGACGAGCTCAAGGAGTTCCAGGACGAGTTCAAGAAGCTGCGGGACCAGGGGCACAGCGAGACGGCAGCGGCGATCGCCGCCCGGGAGCGCCGTCTGGGGACTCGTGGACGCAAGGGGTGAACCCGCACAGGGCGTGCGTGGGAAGCCCTCCTGGGCGGGCGCACCATGAGTCACACCCCGGACGGAGGTCTGTCGGATGGCGACGACCCATGAGCATCACGACGAGAGGTTCGATCCCGGCCTCTGGGCGCACTACGCGGCGGCGATCGTCGGGGCGTGGTTCTTCATGTCCTCGCTCGTCTGGCACGACGGGATGGCGGTCAACAGCCTCGACTGGATCCTCGCCCTCCTCGTGATCGGCGCGGCGTACCTGGCGCTGCGCCACGCGCGGCGGCACTGGGCGATCTCCGGCCTGGGGGGGTTGATCCTCGTCCTGAGCTTCGTCCTGCCCCACGCGACTGGCCTCACCGCCTGGAACGAGCGGGTCGTCGGGACGCTGCTGATCCTCCTCGGGCTGGTCGCCGGAGGGGAGCTCCCCGAGAAGGACACCTGACCCGTCCCCGGGGGGGCGGCGGGGGGTCGAGGGCTGCTTCACTCGGGAGGTGCTTGGGAGCCCAAGGAGTGGCATCCTGTGCGGCGTCGGAGGTCAGTGGATGACGGCGACGGAACGAAGTCTCCGGGCGTTCGACCCCGGGCTCTGGGCGCGGTACAGCACCATGATCCTCGGGGCCTGGTTCTTCATGTCCGGGCTCATCTGGCACCACCTGGTCGCGGTGGGGAGCCTCGACTGGATCCTGGGGCTCCTGGTGGTGGCGCTGTCGGTCATGGCGCTCCGCCAGCCCCGCCTGCACTGGGGAATCGCCGCGCTCGGCGCGTGGATCCTGATCCAGAGCGCGCTGCTCCCGCACATTCGCGAGGGCACGGTCTGGAACGAGCGGGTGGTCGGGACGCTGGTGCTTCTCCTCGGACTGGTGGGCGGCGGGCAGCTCCCGGCCGAGGACACCTGAGTCAGAAGTAGAGCGCCACCGTCCCCCGGACGTTGATCGGGTTCCCCGGCGTGAAGTGAATGTCCTCCACGCCCTTGCCCGCGAGCGAGGGGGCGTCCCGCCCGGCGACGTAGGATGCGTTGGCGAACTGTGCCTCGCGCCAGCTCGCGTCGAGCACGTTCTCCACCACCAGCCCGACCTCGAGGAACCGCCAGCGGTACGCGACGGTGAGGTCGACGATGAAGTACCCCTGGGCCTGGAGGCCGTTCGGATCCTGGGTCGCGGGTCGGCTCCCCACCCAGCGCGCGCCTACCCGGCCACGCCAGCCGGCGGGGTGGAGCACGCTGAGCCCGGCCTGGCCGGTGAGGGTGGGCGCCAGCGCGACCGCGCTGCCGTTGCCCTGGTCCTTCGTGTACGCCGCGTGCGCCAGGGTGAGGTCCGCGTCGGCCCACAGCCAGGGGAGGATGCGGAACCGCGCCTCGAGGTCGACGCCGTAGCGGTCCGTCGGGTCGGAGGCCTCGGTGGTCCCCTCGTCCGCCACGAAGACCAGCTCGGACTGGAGGTGGATGAACCAGAAGGCCGCCGCCAGGTCGAGGCGTCGGTCGAGCAGCGACAGCCGAGTCCCGACCTCGGCTCCCCATGCGCGGGGAAGCGCGCCGACGCCGTTCTGGGCCACGACCGCGCGCGCGTCGTTGCTGTGAAACCCGCCCCCGGCGTCGAGGTACAGGTCCCACCCGGTCGCCGGGGTGATGACCGTCTGGAGCTTGGGGTTGACGATGCCCCGCTGCACCACCGCCGTGCCCTGGTTCGGGAGCGTGCTGGCGTTGGGGCTGACGTTGGTCACGTTCCACTCGAACAGGTCGCCGCGCACGCCCAGCAGCACCCGCAGCCACGGGGTGAAGCGCATGTCCTCCTGCAGGAACGCCGCGAGGTCGGACTGGACCACGTCGTCCAGACCGCACGGATTCAGCGTGGGCTCGCCCACCGGAGCGCAGGTGGGCAGGCGCACCCGCTGCTTGTCGTGCCACAGCCCGACGGTGGTCGAGTCCAGCCGGGCCTGGGCCCCCAGCGTCGTGACGGTGCGGATGCCGCCCAGGTCCAGCCGGTGGCGGTAGGTGGCGTTCAGGCCGGTGGTGACCCGGGAGTCGGTCTGCTCGATCTCGTCGAAGTTCGCCTCGTCGCGGAGCTGGAAGGTGAAGTCGTTGAAGAGCGTGAGGCGGTAGCGGACCACGTAGGCGGTGAAGGCCAGGTCGTCCTCGTCGGAGGGGCGGCTCTCGATGGTGAGCGCGAGCATCTGGCGCTGGGTCTGCCCGCCCTCGCTCGGATCGATGGAGCCGAAGCGGTCGAGGTGCGCGGGGTCGGACTCGGGCAGCTCGGTGAAGCGGAGCGGGATCTGCCCGCTGGAGCGCCACTGCGAGCCGTAGGCGCTGGCGAGGATGCCGAGCCGCGTGGAGGCGGAGATCTGCAGCGTGGACTTGAGGAACAGGTTGTATCGCTTCAGGTCCTGCCCGGTCTGGAACGGCCCCTGCGTCCCGTAGACCTCGGCCGCCATCCAGGTCGGGCTGGCCGTGTTCCCGGTGCTGCCGATGCCGAGGACCCGCCAGGTGTCGAACGAGCCGTAGGTGCCCTGGACCGAGCTCTCGGCGAAGCTGCGCCGGGTGCGGAGGTTGACCGCGCCGGCGGTGGCGAAGTCGCCCACCTCGACGAAGTACGGGCCCTTCAGCACGTCGACCCGGTCGATGACCTCGGGAATGAGGAAGTTGAGGTCGGCGTAACCCTGGCCGTGGGCGTGGGAGGGGAGGTTGACGGGGATGCCGTCGACGCTGAGCGCGACGTCGGTTCCGTGATCGGCGTCGAAGCCGCGGAGGAAGAGCTGGTCCGCCTTTCCGCCTCCCTGGTGCTGGGCGATGACCAGCCCGGGCACCACGCGGAGGAGATCCTCGGCGCTGGAGGCGGGCCGCAGCCGGAGGTCGCGGTCGCGGATGCTCTCCGCCGAGGCCGCCGAGGTCGGCGCGGAAGCCTCGATGGTCGTCTCGTAGCCCGTGGCGCTTCCGTGCTCGTGCAACACCGGGGAACCGGCAGCGGCGGTCCCCGCGTCCGCGGGCCCGGGGTCGCCGCTCGCAACGGCGGTCCCGCTCGCGCCGGCACCTGGGTCGGACGGCGCGCCACCTGCGTCGGCAGCGGACGCGGTGCTCCCGGGCGTCGGCTCGGGTCCGGGCAGCGCGGGCGGGTGGGCCGCGGGCTGGGCGCTCGCGGACGTGCACAGCAACAGGACGAGCGCGAGGCTCGTCCAGACGGATCTGGACATCGGTCCCCCACGGTGGACGTGGAACGGTCAGCAAGAAGCCGGAGGCACGGGGTGCTCCCGTGCCGCTCACGGCGCCTGCGGCTGCTCCTGAGACCAGCGGCGGGGAAGGGTGGGGGCGAGGCCCGCGGGCGGAGGCGGGGCCCGCGACGCGAGCACGACGGTCTGGAGGACCGGGGTCGGGATCGCGGCAAGGACCGGGACCTGGAGGTGCTCTGGCGACCCTGGGGCGTGGGAATGGCCGGCCGGGCGGGGAGGGGTCCGCCCCTCGTTCCCGCAGGCGTCGTGCTGGACCCAGCGCTCATCCGCGGCCACGCGGAGGAACGGAAGCCCATGGGCGAGCACCGGGTGGGCGATCGGGGCGACCGCGAGCGCCCAGCCGGCGAGGACCAGCGCCAGGGGCGCAGCGTCGCTCCGTCGCTGCGCGGGCGTGCGTCGGGTGGGGCGCATCGGGTCTTCCGTCCGCACTACGAGCCAGCGGGGCGGGCGGATTCAAGCGAAATGGGGCGCAGAAGCCCCCGTCCCGGACGGACATGCCTCCCCGGATTCGCCTGCGATAGGGTCCCGCCCTCCCGGGGTTCCATGCACCCGTTTCGCCTCGTCGAGGTTCGTGGGTGAACCGCGAGCTCCTCGTCCCGCTCCTGTGCCTGCTGCTCCCGGGAACGGCCGGTGCGCACGCGCTGCGCCTGTCCACCGGCGAGGTCACCGTCGAGGGCCGACGCGTCCAGGCGGTCGTCCAGTTCGCCCGCGCGGACCTCGAGACCCTCCGTCCGGAGGACGTCGCCGGCACGGTCCGGGTGACCGCGGACGGAGCTCCGTGCGCGCTCGGCGGCTCCTCGGTGGCCCCTGCGCAGGAGGACGGGGTGGTGGTCACCGCGACCTGGGAGTGCCCCCGGGCCCCCGGCCGTCTGCGGATGGAGCTCGGCTTCATCGACCGCCTTCCGGAGGGCCACCTCCACGTCGCGCTGCTGCGGCTGCCGGGCGTCACCGTCCAGCGGACCGCCCGAGCCAGCTCCCCCGTGCTGGAGGTCGAGGCACAGCCGGGCGCGTGGGCCGGCGCAGGGCGATTTCTCCGCCTTGGCGCCGAGCACATCTTCCAGGGCACCGACCACATCGCCTTTCTCATCGGCGTGCTCCTGCTCGGCGGCAGCTTCCGGCAGCTGGTGGGTATCGTGACCGCCTTCACCGTCGCCCACTCGGTGACCCTGGCCTTGGCGACCCTCGGCTGGGTGGTCCCTCCACCGCGACTCATCGAGCCGCTGATCGCCCTCAGCATCGTCGCCGTTGGCGTGGAGAACCTCCTGTCCCTCCGCACCCCGCTCTCGGCGGAACGGGTGACCCGGGCAATCGCCCACCGGTGGCGCCTGACCTTCGGGTTCGGGCTGGTGCACGGGTTCGGATTCGCCGGCGCCCTGCGGGCGCTCGATCTGCCCCGGTCGCTCCTCGCGCCCAGCCTCCTCACCTTCAACCTCGGCGTCGAGCTGGGGCAGCTGGTCATCGTCGCCCTCGCCTGGCCGCTCCTCCGCTGGCTCCGCGGCATGCGCTGGATGTGGCCGGCGGGCACCCGCTGGGCCTCGGCAGGCGTGGCCGCCCTCGGCACCTACTGGCTGCTGGAGCGCGTGATGTCCGGCTGAGGGTGTGTCCGCCGGCGAATGCAGCGCGACCAAGACGGTGCGATGGCGATTGTCAGCTGAACGCCGATCCGGCAGAAGTCGCTTGGCTGCGCGTTTCCGGGCGGCCTGGATCGCCGTCCTCACACCGTTCTGCTGGAGGTCCTTCGACCATGGGCAGCAAGGGCACGTTCGTCACCGACATCGCCGCGATTCGCAAACGGGCGCGGGAGAAGCTGGAGATGGGCGCCGTCACTCAGAACTACGGGGGCGACCCGCAGACGGCGATCTCGCTCCTGAACGAGGCGGTGGCCACGGAGATCGTCTGCGTGCTCCGCTACAAGTACCACGCCATCGCCGCGAGCGGCATCGCCAGCGAGTCGGTGAAGGAGGAGTTCGCCCAGCACGCCAAGGAGGAGGAGCAGCACCTGGACTGGCTCGCCGAGCGGATCAACCAGCTCGGCGGCAAGCCCAACATGAACCCCGACGGCATCACCACCCGGGCAGCCTCCCAGTACGCGGAGGGCGAGAACCTGGTGGACATGATCCGCGAGAACCTGGTGGCCGAGCGGATCGCCATCGAGCACTACCGCGACCTCATCCGCTACTTCGGGGACAAGGACCCCACCACCCGGACCCTCCTCGAGCGCGTGCTGGCCCAGGAAGAGGAACACGCCAACGACATGCACGACCTCCTCGTGGCGCACGAGGGGAAGCCGATGCTGAAGAAGTAGCGGAACTTAACCTCCGCGCAACCCGGGTGTAGGTACGGGTTCCCGATGACCACTCCCGACGCCCCGCATCCGGGCCGCCGACGCTGGGTCTGGGTCTCCGCGCTCGTCCTGTTGCTGGTCGCCGGCGGGGTGGCCTGGCGCGTCCTGCGCCGCCCGGCGCCCGTGCAGTACCAGACCGCGGCGGTGACGCGCGGGCCGGTGGTCGCGAAGGTGACTGCCACCGGCATCCTCTCCGCGGTGGTCACCGTCCAGGTGGGAAGCCAGGTCAGCGGGCGCATCGCGACGCTCCACGCCGACTACAACTCCGTCGTGAAGAAGGGCGAGCTGCTCGCGGAGATCGACCCCGCGCTCTTCCAGGCCAACCTCGAGCAGGCGAAGGCCAACGTCCTCCAGGCCGCGGGACAGCTGAAGCAGGCCCAGGCGAACGTCCTCGCGTCGCAGCGGACCTACGACCGGGACAAGCCGCTCCGGGCGAGCAACCTCATCGCCCAGGCCGATCTGGACACCGCCGAGACCACCCTCGAGGCGGCGAAGGCGTCGGTGGTCGCGGCGCAGGGAAATCTCGCCCAGGCCCGGGCCCAGCTCACCCAGGCTCAGGTGAACCTCACCTACACGAAGATCCTCTCTCCGATCGACGGAGTCGTCATCTCCCGGAGCGTGGACGTGGGACAGACCGTGGCCGCCTCGCTCGCCGCGCCCACCATCTTCACCCTCGCCGGGGATCTCAAGGCGATGCAGGTGGACACGAGCGTCGCCGAGGCCGACGTCGGCAAGCTCGCCCCCGGGATGGAGGCCACCTTCGTGGTGGACGCATTCCCCGACGAGCGGTTCAAGGGAACCATCCGGCAGATCCGAAACGCGCCGCAGACCCAGCAGAACGTCGTGACCTACGACGCGGTCATCGACGTGAAGAACCCGGACCTCAAGCTCCGTCCGGGCATGACCGCGAACACGACGGTCGTCTACGCCGACCGGCAGGACGTCCTGAAGGTCCCCAACGCCGCGCTCCGCTTCCGTCCTGCCCCGGAGATGCTCGCCGCCCTGGGTCGGACCAGCGCCGCTCCGGGACGGGTCGCCGGCCGTGACGGCGGCGGCGGTGGTGCGGGCGGCGGTTCGGGTGGCGGTGGCGCGGCCGGGCGTGGCGGCGCGACGGGCAGCGGGCCAGGGCGCAGCCTGTGGGTCGTTCGCGAGGGGCGTCCCAGCCCGACGCAGGTGACCATCGGCGTGTCCGACGGAACGTTCACCGAGATCGTCTCCGGCCCGGTCCAGGCCGGCGACGCGGTGCTGACCGGGGTGGAGACCGCGACCGCGGGTGGCGCCCGGCCGGCGAGCCCGGTGGCGCCCGGAGGTCCGGCGCGCCGGCCGTTCTAGTGAGGCACTGACGATGCCGCCGCTCATCTCGGTGCAGGACGTCACCAAGGTGTTCCAGATGGGCGACGTCGAGGTGCGTGCGCTCCGCGGCGTCAGCCTGGACATCCAGGCGGGGGAGTTCGTCGCCGTCCGGGGCCCCTCGGGCAGCGGCAAGTCCACCCTGATGAACATCGTGGGGTGTCTCGACCGGCCGACCACCGGGCGGTACCTGCTCGACGGCCAGGACGTCGCCCCGCTCGATCGCGACGCGCTGGCGCGCATCCGGAACCAGCGGCTGGGCTTCGTCTTCCAGAGCTTCAACCTGCTCCCCCGCACGAGCGCGCTGGAGAACGTGGAGCTGCCGCTCCTGTACGGCGGGGTGCCGCGCGTCGAGCGCCACAAGCGGGCTGCCCGGGCGCTGGAGCGGGTGGGGCTGGGAGACCGGAAGGACCACACCCCGAATCGCCTGTCCGGTGGACAGCAGCAGCGGGTGGCGATCGCCCGGGCGCTGGTCACCGAGCCCAAGATCATCCTGGCCGACGAGCCCACCGGGAACCTGGACTCGCGCACCAGCGTCGAGGTGATGGCGCTGTTCCAGGAGCTCGGGACATCGGGCATCACCATCGTGCTGGTGACCCACGAGCCGGACATCGCGACCTTCGTGGGCCGGCAGATCGTGGTTCGCGATGGCCACATCGCCAGCGACCGCCAGCAGACCCCGGTGAAGGCCGACCCGTCGACCGTCCCCGCCGAGGACGTGGCATGAACGGCCTCGAGACGCTGCGGGTGGCGATCCGCGCGCTGCTCCGGAACAAGCTGCGCTCGTTCCTCACGACCCTGGGGATGATCTTCGGCGTGGGGGCGGTCGTGGCCACGGTGGCCATCGGGGAGGGCGCGCGCGCCACGGTGGAGGAGGCGTTTGCCTCGATGGGCACCAACCTCCTGGTGGTCCTTCCCGGCTCCGCCAACACGGGAGGGGCCCGCGGCGGCTTCGGGTCGCAGCCCACGCTCACCTGGGAGGACCTCAAGGCGATCCGCAACGAGGTGCCCACCGCACGGTACGCGGTGCCCTACCTCCGCAGCAGCGCCCAGGTGCTCAGCGAGGAGCAGAACTGGACCACCCAGATCGCCGGGACCGAGCCGGACTACTTCGAGATCCGCAGCTGGCCGATGGCGCTCGGCACCCGGTTCACCGACTCCGACGTGGACACCGGGACGAAGGTGGTCGTGCTCGGCGGAACGGTCGCCGAGAAGCTCTTCGGCGTGGGCTCCAACCCGGTGGGACAGACGGTCCGCATCCGGAACATCCCCTTCCAGGTGGTGGCGGTCGCCGGGAAGAAGGGGCAGACGCCCACCGGGCAGGACTCGGACGACGTGGTGTTCATCCCCCGGACCACGTTCCAGGCGAAGATCCAGGGAGGGCTCGGGAAGTTCCTCCAGGGCACCATCTTCATCAGCGCCACCAACGCCACCACCGCCGAGCGCCAGGTCACGGAGCTCCTCCGCGACCGTCACCGCATCGGCGGGCCGTCCGAGGACGACTTCCAGATCCGGAACCTGGCGGAGGTGGCCAGCGCGCAGGAGGAGAGCAGCCGCACCGTCACGCTCTTCCTCGCGATCGTGGCCGCCGTCTCGCTGCTCGTGGGCGGCATCGGGATCATGAACATCATGCTGGTGAGCGTGACCGAGCGGACCCGGGAGATCGGTACCCGCATCGCGGTGGGCGCCCGGGGGCGAGACATCCTCCGGCAGTTCCTGGGCGAGGCGGTGGTCCTCGCCGTGGCCGGTGGGGTCCTCGGAATCACCGCTGGCATCGGGGTGGCGCGCTGGCTGACCGCCGCCTTCCACTGGCCGGTGGCGTTCCGGCCCGACGTGATGATCCTCGCGGTGGTCTTCAGTGGCGCGGTCGGCGTGGTGTTCGGGCTCTATCCGGCCCGCAAGGCGAGCCGGCTCGACCCCATCGAGGCGCTCCGCTACGAGTGAGCGCGCTCAGAACGCGCCGGATCGGATCTGGGAGAAAACGTCCGGCAGCCGGACCTGCTTCGCCAGCGACTGGATCTGCCCCGAGACCTGAGGAAGCAACCCCTGCGCCTCGCCCTGGAAGCGCGTGAAGAGCGCCCGCAGGTCGTCGGCGGAGAGCTTCCGACCCTGGGCGTAGTACTGCTTGGCCGCGTGCCCCAGCGCGTAGGTGGCGGCGAAGGTCACCGCCGTGCCGGCCGCGAGGCCGGTCGCGCCTCCGAGCAGCCCACCGAGGATGTTCGAGGCCACGCCGCCCAGCACCTTTCGCACCAGCCCCTCGACCATCTGGGCTGCGGCCCCGAGCCCGAAAGTACCCGCGAGGTCCTTCACCTGGTTGGCGTCCAGCTGCTGGCCGTACCGCTGGCCCACCTCGTAGACCAGCCGGAGCTGCAGCGGGAGGATGGCGAGGTTGGCGAGGCGATCGGGGAGCAGCTCCAGGGCGCCGGTGAGCATCGCCTGCTGGAGGATGCGCTGATCGAGCGACGCATCGTCGGTCACGGCCCCGGCCGCGGGGAGCGACCCTCCCAGGGGCGCGGCGGACATCGCCCGGAGCTGGTCCTCGAACTCGTGGGTGGCCGCCGGAGCGAGCCCGAGCGCACCGTGCAGCGCGCTGAGGAAGGCCTGCTCGGGGGGGTTGGGCGCTCCGTCCACGGTGCACACGGCGAGCGCGACCTCGTACGCCGTGCGCCGGGCCTCGGCGTCGGAGAGCGAGGCGGCGAGGATCCCGATGCCCTGACGTGCGGCGACCGGCTGATCGATGGCGGTGGTCGCCGCGGGCACGCCGAGGCGGTTGGCCACCGAGGCGAGCTCGCGCTGCTCCTCGGCGGAGATCTGCCCGTCGGCCATGGCCGCCATGAGCGCGATCTGGGTGATGCGAGAGGCGTCATCGGCGTTCATGGGGCGACTTCTAACGCCGGCGCCAGGCGGGGGCGAGCGCCTCCGGGAGGAGCGTCGCCCGGTCGAACATCCAGGGACGGCCAGGGAGGGGGCCGTCTCAGAGCAGGCGGCGGACCGGGTTCGGAGCTCCCTCCGCGAAGCGTGACGGCCGGAGCGCGTGCACGCCGAGCGACGTCTTTTGCCCGGTGAGCATCTCGGCGGCGAGCTGTCCCAGCGCCGGGGCGTGCATCACGCCGTGCCCCGAGGAGCCGTTCACCAGGAAGAGCTGCTCGAGCCCGTGCGCCGGACCGAGGAGGGCGTGCTCGTCGGGCGACATCTCGTACAGCCCGGCGTAGGTCGAGGCGATGGGGACGTCGGCCAGCGGGGGAACCCGTTCCCGGGCGGCCTTCCCGACTTGCTCCGTCCAGGCCTGCTCCACCGAGACGTCGAAGGGGTCCGCCGCGCCGTCGGTCGGCCAGAGCAGGAGCACGTGGTCGTCGCGCACCCGGAAGTGAAAGCCGTCGGCGAAGATGGTCATCGGCGTCGAGCCGGGGAGCGCGCTGGTCGGAGCGGTCCTCGCCACCTGCCGGCGCAGCGGTGTGATGGGCACGTCCACCCCCGCCATCGCTCCGAGCCGGCCGGCCCATGCTCCGGCGGCGTTCACCACCCGGGCGGCCTCGTGCGTGCCTGCGGAGGTCTCGATTCGGAGGCCGTCGCCGCGGCGGGAGAGGCCCGTCACCTCGGCGTCGAGGCGCTCAACCCCGGCGCGGAGGGCGGACTCGAGGTACCCGCGGCGGATCTCCAGCGGGCGTATGAAGCCGTCCCGGGGAGAGAAGGTGCCACCCACGACGCCGTCGGTCCGGATGCAGGGCGCCAGCCGACTCGCGTCCTCGACGTCGACCAGCGCCGCGTCGGCGCACCCGCAGGCGCGCTGGACCTCGAGCGCCGCCGAGAGCTGCCGCATCTGCGCCTCGGTGGCCGCGAGGAAGAGGTAGCCGGCGGGCCGGTAGCCCGGGTCCACGCCGGTCTCCTCCTGGAAGGCGAGGAGCTTCTTCCGGGACAGCAGCGACAGCCGGACGTTCACCTCGGTCGCGAACTGGGCGCGGAAGCCGCCGGTGGCGCGCTCGGTGCTCCCCCCGCCCCGGTCCACCACGACGATGCGCTCCACGCCGGCGCGGGCGAGGTGGTGCGCGACGCTCCAGCCCACGACCCCACCGCCGACGACGAGGACGTCCCAGCTCACGGTCGGCGGAGCAAAGCTCCCTCCGGGCCCGTGCGCAACGACCGGACGCCCGCAAGCGCCCGGAACCCGGGGTGATCCCGGGCTGCGCCGACGCCCGATGCGTGCCGTGACCCGGCAGTCCAGCAATCAGGACGGCAGGGTGCAGGCCGCCCGCTGCTACCGTGCGGCACGTGCGCGCGCCGCTCGGGTCGCTCGTCGGAAGCCTCCTGATCGCCACCTCGTTCCTCGCCGGCTGCCGGACCGTCGAGGACATGCAGCGCGACTACGCGAAGAAGATCACTCCGACCGGCGTCGGCGCCACGCCGGTGGCGGACACGGTCCCCGAGAAGGCCCTCCGCCCGATGAAGGTCCGCGTCTGGGTGGACGGGGACTTCCAGCGGCAGACGCTCCGCTGGGAGGACCGGATCCTCGCCCAGTTCGACCGGGCGAACCGCGTGCTCATCCCGCAGTTCGGGGTCCGCCTCGACGTCGTGGAGGTGAAGCCGTGGGACAACACGCCCGGGGACTCGCTCGACGTTCACCTGCGCGCCCTCCGTGCGCGCGACGACGGCCAGGGCGTGGACTGCGTCGTGGGCTACGTGTCCTCGGTGGAGCGGGTGGCAACCTCCCACGACCAGGTCGGCTGGGCGTCGCTCTTCGGCAAGCACTGGATCGCGCGCGGCATGGTCTCCGCGGCGGAGACCGATGCCATCCAGCGCTCGCTGGACAAGCTCTCGGTCTCCGAGCTCGACCGCGTGACGCGCGAGCGCCGGCTGCACCGGGAGACCGCGGTTCTCCTCCACGAGTGGGCCCACACCCTGGGCGCGATCCACGAGCGGTCACCGGACTGGCTGATGGCTCCGGCCCTCGATGCGAAGCAGGTGAGCTTCTCCGCGGCGAGCATCCGGCTGATCGAGGTCGGCCTCGAGTTCCGGGGCTCGACCAGCGCGGCGCTCCTCAAGGCGTGGGCGCGAGAGTACCGGGCTGCGCTCGAGGCGTACCCCCCGGACCTCGCGGACCCGGCGGGCCGTGAGGCGGCGCTGGCCAGAACGCAGGCCATCGCGGCCGGCGCCTTCGACCCGACCGCGGAGCCGGTGGGCGGGCAGGACACGACCTCCACCCTGCGCCAGGCGAAGCTCAAGCTCGAGGGTGGTGATGCTGCGGCCGCCTGGACGGTCATCGAGCCGCTCTCGCGGACGGCCAAGGACGATCCGGTCGTCCAGAGCTACGCCTGTCACATCGCCGCGCAGCGGGCCTCGAAGGACGAGGCCACGGTCGCGATCTGCAAGAGCGCGGTCTCGATGGAGCACGGGATCCCCTCCACGCGCCTGGTGCTCGCCCAGGTGCACCTGGCGCGGAACGAGGCGACGTCGGCGCTCGAGGCGCTCCGCCCGATGGAGTCGGCGCTGGAGAAGGACCCCGGGAGCGGCACGGACCTGTGGCTCGCGCTCGGACAGGGCTACCAGCGAGTCGGCGCGCTCACCGCGGCCGAGCGGGTCGCGGCGAAGGCCGGAAAGGGTCCAGCGGTGCAGCAGCTCCTCAAGGACTGCCGCCAGGACCGGCGGCACCTCGCGGTGTTCTCCGTCGAGCCCGCCCGCGAGGTGGCCTACGTCGAGGCCATGCGGGCCGCCCAGGCCGAGGTCGAGCGGTCGCGACTGACCAAGGCCCGCTCCCTCGCCCGGGACGTCGAGAAGCGCTTCCCGGGAACGTCGGGCCCGGTCCTCCTCGGCTGCCTCGTCGAGGCGAAGGCCTCCAGCCTCTCCCGCACCCAGGCTGCGTGCGCGCGGGCGACCACGGCGGCGCCCGAGCTCATCGAGCCGCACTACTGGCTGGGGCTGGTGCTGCTCCAGCAGAACCGCTGGCCGGAGGCGCGGGCCGAGCTGGGGAAGGCGTGCGAGCTCGATGAGGGCGGCGATACCTGGTGGCGCGTGGCCCACTGGTACCAGCAGGTCAACGACAGCAAGGCGCTCGCCGAGATCCGGGAGCGCTACCGCGCTCGCTTCGGCCGGGAGCTCAGGGCCGGACGCTGAGCACGGGCGTGCCGCGTGGCGGACTCGAGGGGAGCCCGCCACGCGCCGACGCGTCAGACGGTCACCAGCCGCGGTGCGACTTGTCCCAGCGGGGGTCGTCCACGTCGAAGACGATGGGCCGAAGGTAATCGTTCGGATCCACGATCCAGTAGAGCTCGGGCCGGTCCTCTGCGGGGATCCCCATCGCGTTCTGCTGCATCCGGTAGCCCACCTTCCACTCCAGCGACGAGCTCTCGACCGCCACCGCGGTCACGTGGTTGGGGATGAAGATCTTCGGGGCGACGGACGAGTTGTAGTCCACGATGTCCCGCTCGCCGTTGATGCCGAAGCCCAGGCTCACCACCGAACCGAGCTCGACGTCGGTCGGGCCGAGGAACGACATCAGGTTTCGGAGCTTCTGCCCCACCTCGGGACCGAAGCAGCCCTTCGCGTCCTGGCCGGGCTGGCTCGGCTGCGGCGGGTTCGTCCCGGCGATGTTGTTCGGCAGGGCGCAGCCCTCGCGGAGGGCGCCGCTCGTGTTGTGCCAGGCGAAGGTGAACTCCCTGCCGCCGCGCAGACGGAACACATAGTAGATGCTGATCGGCCCACCCTGACCGACTCGCGAGGTCGAGAGGTCGAGCACCGAGTTCTGCGAGGTGCCCGAAGGGAACATG
>Ga0207657_10000033_pt1 | contig 128982 bp, 114 predicted proteins | sample KBSC33metaG_FD_184316 | JGI IMG/M metagenome (GOLD analysis project Ga0207657, IMG submission 184316) | Corn rhizosphere microbial communities from Kellogg Biological Station, Michigan, USA - KBS C3-3 metaG (SPAdes) (version 2) | ecosystem: Host-associated > Plants > Roots > Rhizosphere >...
GAAGCGCGCAGGGGCGCGCCAGCGACCTTGCTCAGTCCCCCGAAGCCCAGGGGGACGCCCGAGGAAGCGCGCAGGGGCGCGCCAGCGACCTTGCTCAGTGCATCACCCGCTCGCGGTCCACGAGCAGCAGCGGGTGGTCCTCGCGCGTCTCGTAGGCCACGATGCGCAGTCCCATCCCCCGGGTGTGACCCGGCTCCTCGGCGCCACGCCCGTAGCTGAGCGCGACCTGGTAGCGGACCTCGCAGAGGCACGTCATCTCGGTTCCGTCCTCGCCGGTGAACGTCACCCGGACCCGGCCACCCAGAGGCATCGGCTCGCGTGTTTCGACGAAGAGGCCCGTCGCCGAGATGTTCCGGGCGATGCCGCGGGTGAGGCCGTCGGGCGTGCTGATGTACACGGTGAAGACCTTGTCGAAGCGCAGGTGGCGGCGGCGATCGCCCACGGACGGCTCCTTCTGAAAGGATGCGACGTCGTCAGGGTACGCGGTAGGCGGATGTAGTCAAAATATCTACCTCAGGAGGTTGGTCTTGCTCGCCAGGTCGGCACTCTCGCTCCTCGTCCTCGTCCCGGCGATCGGCCTGGCCGAAGCCCGGTTCGACGAGCTCAAGAAGGAGGCCCAGCCGTTCGACGGCGGACTCGGCGAGTTCCTCGAGCTCTACCTGGGCGACTGCGGAACGGCCTCCAGCACCGCCAACTGCCGCAACCGCTCCCGCGAGTTCCAGACCCAGGCGAAGGGCAAGCGGTTCTACGCGCTGGTCCGCGAGGACGAGGCCGGGATGGTGGGGATGTCGGAGAGCACGCGCGCCGGCGGCGACTTCACCATCGAGGTGACCCCCTTCTTCCCGGGCGCGGAGCACGCGCTGACCAACGCGGTCCCGAAGAAGACCGACGCGAAGGGCAACCCCATCCTCCCGGTGCTGATGATTCCCGCCAAGCTGCCGGGCATCGAGACGGTGGAAGACATGGAACGGCTCTTCAAGAACCGCGGAGTCCGCCTCGAGCTGCTCTTCCGGCCCGAGCAGCCCTGGGCGTTGCCGAAGAAGGGTGGCGGGCAGCTCACCGGGGTGAAGGGAAAGCTCGACGCCATCCAGGTGACGTCGCGGACCGGGGCGGTGCTCGCGACCTGGATCGCGCCGGACGCCTGACCGGGGCCCGCGGCCTGGGCAGCCGGGACCTCGAACGAGCCGAGCAGAGGCGTTCGCGAACCGTCTCGCGCGTCGAACGAGGTCGCCGGATCCGCGGCCGAGCTGCGCGACCGTGCTGGTGTGCGTTGCCGCTTCCTGGCAGGTCTGCTCGTCCGCCGGGAACTCCGGCGATCTCGAAGGAGCTGACAATGGCTGGTCGTCTCTCCCGCCGCACGATGCTCGCGGGTGCGGGTGCATTCGCCGCCGTGCTCGGGAGGCCAGGTCGCCTGCGCGCCGCAACCCGGAAGCGCCTGCGCATCCTTCAGTGGAACCACTTCGTGTCGGGCTACGACCGCTGGTTCGACGCCTGGGCGCGCGCCTGGGGGGAGAACCACGACACCGACGTCACGGTGGACCACGTCGGCGTCAACGCGCTCAACAGCACCGCCGCGTCCGAGGTCGCCGCCGGCCATGGGCACGACCTGGTGATGTTCCTCCGTCCCCGCCCGGTGCACGAGGCCGACGTCATCGACCACCGCGAGATCGTCGAGGAGTGCCAGCGCCGGTACGGCAAGCCGCTCGAGCTCGCGGTGCGCAGCACCCGCAACCCCCGGACCGGCAAGTTCCACGGGTTCTGCGACGTGGTGGTGCCCGATCCGGTGAACTACCGGAGCGACCTCTGGGCCGAGGCCGGCCAGACGCCCGACGACTGGGACCGGGTCCGGCTGGGCGGAAAGGAGATCAAGACCCGCACCGGCATCCCGGTGGGAATCGGCCTCTCCTCGGAAGACGACAGCGCCATCGCGCTCCGTGCCCTGCTCCTCGCCTTCGGCGGCGCCGAGCAGACCGCGGAGGGCGCGCCCTCCCTCGATTCGAAGCAGACCGTCGAGGCGGTCAAGTACGTCACCGCGCTCTACCGCGAAGCGATGACCCCCGCGGTCCTGGCCTGGGACCCGTCCTCCAACAACCGCGCGATGCTCGCCGGGCAGTCGTCGCTGGTGATGAACGCCATCTCCATCACCCGCTCTGCCGAGAACGATCACCTTCCCATCGGCTCGAAGATCGCCATCGCGCGTCCACCGCGCGGGCCTGCCGGCCGCATCGGGCTCCCCCACGCGACGAGCGTCTACGTCGTCTGGAAGTTCGCCTCGAACATCGAGGGGGCGAAGGCCTTCCTGGTCGACCTGGTCGGCCAGTCGCGCGAGGCCTTCCAGGCGAGCGAGTCGTACGACTTCCCTTCCTTTCCCGATCGGGTGAAGGACCTCGGCGCGCTGCTGGCCAGGGATCCGAAGGCAACTCCCCCCGACAAGTACGCGGTGCTGGCCGATGCGCTCGACTGGATGACCAACCTCGGCGCGCCCGGATACGCCAATGCGGCCCTCGACGACGCCTACGGGACCTGGGTGCTCAACACCATGTTCGCCCGCGCAGCGACGGGCACCGACTCGCCCGAGGTCGCGGTGAAGCAGGCCGATCAGAAGCTCCGGCAGATCTGGAAGAAGTGGCAGGCGCGTGGGCTGGTCTGATCACCGGGGGCCTGGAAACACCCTCCCCACCGCCGCGGTCCCCTCCCCTGCCGCCAGCCCGGCGACGAACTCCCGGGCCAGCGCCGCGGCATCGACTCCCGCCGGCAGCTCCCCGCGGATCGCTCCTCGGTGGATGAGGTGCCGCACGGACTCCTCCAGCGCCGCCCGGACGCCCCCATCCTCGATCGGGCTCCGCGCCCAGCGCTCCGCCACCTCCAGCAGCGCCCGGCGCACCGACCGCCGCTTCCCGAGGAGCGGCTCGAACACCGCGTCGTGCTTGCTCACGGCGTGTCCAGCACCAGTCGCTTCGGCTTCCCCTGCCGCTCCACCTCCAGGGTGAGCCGGCTGCCCGCGGAACGCTCGGCCAGCGCGGAGCGGAAGCTCTCCACACTCGCGACCCGCTGGCCCGCAGCCTCCACCACCACGTCCCCGAGGCGCACGCCGGCCTTGGCCGCCGGACCGTTGGGCACGACCTGCACCACCCACGCCCCGAAGGGCGACCGCGCCCCCACCCGGCTCGCCGACTCGGAGTCGAGATCCGACACCGTCAGGCCCAGCCGATCGAGATCTCCCTGCGAGTCCAGCGAGCCCGACGGGCTGCTCGCGGGGCTCGGTCGCACCGGTCGCTCGGCGACTCGCGCGGTGAACTCCCGCGCCGCCGTTCCGCGCTGCACGCCCATCCGCACGAGCGTGCCCGGCGCGAGGAGCGAGATCTTCCGCAGCAACTGCAGATAGGAGTCGACCGGGCGGCCGTTGATCGTCGTCACCCGGTCTCCCGAGCGGAGCCCCGCCGCCGCGGCCGGACCGCCGGGGTACACGTCCACCACCTGGGCCGAGTGCTTCCCCGGCTCCTCCACCACCGTCATCCCCAGCCAGCCGCGCTCGACGTGCCCGTTGTCGAGGAGGTTGGGGAGCAGGTCCTTCACCATGTTGATCGGCACCGCGAACCCGATGCCCTGCGCGTTGGAGATGACCGCGCTGTTCACCCCCACCACCTCGCCGCGCATGTTGAACAGCGGCCCGCCGCTGTTTCCCGGGTTGATCAGCGCGTCGGTCTGGATGAAGTCGTCGAGCGGGCCCACGCCGAGCACCCGCTCCTTCGCGGAGATGAGCCCGTGCGACACGCTGCGATCGAGGCCAAACGGGTTGCCGATGGCCACCACCCAGTCGCCCACCTCGAGGCGGTCCGAGTCACCGAGGACGACCGAGGGCAGATCCGTCCCGTCCACGACCCGGAGCAGCGCGAGGTCGGTGTCCGGATCGCTTCCCACCAGCTCGGCGTCGAACAGCCGCCCGTCCGCCAGCCGGACCTGGATCCACTGGGCGTCCTTGACCACGTGGTGGTTGCTCACCACGTAGCCCTCGGGGCCCAGCAGGAAGCCGGAGCCGGTCGCCGTGGGGATGCGGCCCGCGGCGATGCCCTCGACCGGCTCCGAGTAGGTGAGGACGTTGACGACCCCCGGGCTCACCGCCCGGATGAGCGGCGCGAGCGAGCTGGGGGCGGAGAACCCCACCAGGAAGGGACCCGAGCCGTTGCGCTCCCGCCAGAGGGGCGTCTTGGAGGACGTGGCGCGGTCGCCCTGCTCGAAGGCGCGCGCGCGCTCGCGGGCCCAGTCCTCGAACGCGTGCTGGGGACCGGTGGCGGCCAGCGCCAGGGAAAGGAGAACGGAGAGCGGCACGAGTCGGACCGACCGACTCTACGCCTTCGCGGGCTCCAAATACCTGCCGACCTTCACCCGACCCGGGCGAATGACCCGCCCCCGGAGGGCGTAGGCCGGACGCTGCTCGGCCAGGACCCGGTCGTTCTGCGCCGGCGAGGACACGAGCTCGATGTCCACCGCCTCCGCGGCATTCGGGTCATAGGGACGGCCCACCAGCGGGAGCCGCTCGATGCCGTTCGCCGCCAGCTTCTGGACCAGCTTGTCCCGGATGAGGCGGACGCCCTGCGCGAAGGGCGAGCCATCGTCGGCGGCGAGGGAGAGGTCCAGCTCGTCGATGGCCTCGATGAGCGACTGGGCCACCTGCCCCTTCTCCACCTCGAGCATCCGCTCGCGCTCGCGCTGGATGCGCTGCTTGAAGTCGTCCCGGTCGCGCATGACGTCCTGGATGCCCCGCGCGAGCTCGTCCACGCGGCGGCGGGCCGCCTCGAGCTCGGCCTTGAGCTGGGACACCTCGTCGGTGGGTGCCGCGGCGGCCTCGGACGGCCTCTCGCTCTGCTGCGGCTCGGTCTCGGGAGCGCCGGCACGTGGCGTCCCGTCGGGGTTGTAGCGGCGCTTGTCGTTCACTCGGCCGGTCATCGCTCGCGGCGAAACCTAACCAGACCGCCCCATCTGTCAACGCTCGGACGGCCGCCGGATTGAGGCCAGGACAACCCCGGGAAACCTCAGGCGCCCCACGCACCCACCGCGTCCGCCGGCCCGTCCGGCTCCCCCGACTCGGACGACCGGGAGTGCGTCACCTTGGGTCCGAGGATGCGAACGAGCTCCGGCTCCTCCACGACCTCGGTCGCCAGCAGGCGGGCGGCGAGCGCCTCGACCAGGGGGCGGTTCGCCCGCAGCACGCACCGGGCGCGCTCGAGCGCCTCCTGGGTGAGGCGGCGGATCTCCGCGTCCACCATCCGGGCGGTCTGCTCCGAGTAGCTCCGCATCTCCGGGAGCGCCGCGGACTGGAGGAAGACGCTTCCCTGGTCCGCGAGCGACACCGGCCCGAGCTCGCCGCTCATCCCGTAGTCGCGGACCATCATTCGCGCGATGTCGGTGGCCTGCTTCAGGTCGTTGGACGCGCCGGTGGAGATCTCCCCGATGAACAGCTCCTCCGCGGCCCGTCCGCCCATCATCGCCGCCATCTTGTCGCGCAGCTCGTCGAGCGACATCAGATATCGGTCCTCGAGCGGCAACGACATGGTGTAGCCGAGCGCAGAGAGCCCCCGGGGGATGATGCTGATCTTGTGGACCGGCTCGGTGTTGGGGAGCAGCCAGCCGACGACGGCGTGCCCGGCCTCGTGGTGAGCGACGATCTCCTTCTCCCGCTCGGAGATACGGCGGTTCTTCTTCTCCAGGCCGGCCACCACCCGCTCGATGGCCTCCTCGAAGTCGCTCCGCAGCACCGCCAGGTGGTCCCGGCGGGCCGCGAGCAGCGCCGCCTCGTTCACGACGTTGGCCAGATCGGCCCCGGCGAAGCCCGGAGTCCGCGCGGCGATGGAACGGAGGTCCACGTCCGGGCCCAGCTTCACCTCTCGCGCATGGATGGTGAGAATGCGCTCCCGGCCTCGCTTGTCGGGCCGGTCCACCAGGACCTGGCGATCGAAGCGGCCGGGTCTGAGCAGGGCGCTGTCCAGGATCTCGGGCCGGTTCGTGGCGGCGATGATGATCAGCCCGGCGCGGGCGTCGAAGCCGTCCATCTCCGCGAGCATCTGGTTGAGCGTCTGCTCACGCTCGTCGTGCCCACCCATCGCGCCGGCGCTCCGCGTCTTTCCGATGGCGTCCAGCTCGTCGATGAAGATGATGCAGGGGGCCTTCGCCTGCGCCTGCCCGAAGAGATCTCGGACCCGCGCAGCGCCCACGCCGACGAACATCTCCACGAACTCGGAGCCGGAGAGTGAGAAGAACGGAACCCCGGCCTCGCCCGCGACGGCCCGGGCCAGGAGCGTCTTGCCGGTCCCCGGCGGGCCGACCAGGAGCACGCCCTTCGGGATGCGGCCGCCGAGCCTGCGGAACTTCTCGGGGGTGCGGAGGAACTCGACGATCTCCCGGAGCTCGTCCACCGCCTCGTCGATGCCCGCCACGTCGTCGAAGCCCACCCCGGTGTCCGCCTCGGCCTGCACCCGCGCGCGCGTCTTCCCGAAGCTCATGACGCTCTGCGGGCCCTGCCCGAGCCCGCCGGCGCCCATCCGCCGCATCATCCACATCCAGAAGACGAAGCCGAGGAGCAGCGGCAGCCCCCAGATCCAGAAGGACTCTCCGAGCCCGCTGCCGCCGATGGCCTCGTACTGGATCTTCTTCGACTCCAGGAGGTGAACCAGCTCCGGGTCCTCCACCCGGCTGGCCATCCACGGCGAGGTCGACGGGTCGGTGTTGCGGGAAGGGACTCCCGCGAGGTCGGTGGTGTAACCCCGGACCGCGTCGGGGCCGATCTGCACGCGCTTGAAGTGGCCCTCGCGGACGGCCTGCTTGAACTGGCTGTAGGGAACCCGGAGGTACCCCGCCTCCTGGAACATGTTCCGGAAGAGGAACAGCCCGAGCAGCACCAGGCCGAGGTAGATGAGCGGCGAGCCGAGCCGGAACCGAGACCCGCCAGGCTTCTCGTGCTTGCGTCCGCGCGGATTCAGCCCCGCCGGGTCGTTGGAAGAGGCACCCACTCCCTGCCGAAGATGGACACGCGCCGGCGGACGGCAACACCCCCCGCTGCCCACCATCCAGGCGGGCTTGAGTGCTCCCGGCGTCCAGCGTACGAGAGTCGACGGGCGCCGCCCCCGGCGCCTCTTCGGAGGTCAGCGAGGCGATGGCGGGAAGGACGATCCGGGCCCCCCGGGGTACCGAGCGCAGCTGCCGCGGCTGGGTGCAGGAGGCCGCCCTGCGGATGCTGATGAACAACCTCGACCCCGAGGTGGCCGAGCGTCCCGAAGACCTGGTGGTCTACGGCGGCACCGGGAAGGCCGCCCGGGACTGGGCCTCTTTCGACCGGATGGTGACGACGCTCCGGGCGCTGGGCGACGACGAGACGATGCTCGTCCAGTCGGGCAAGCCGGTGGGCGTGCTCCGGACCCATCCCGATGCTCCGCGGGTTCTCATCGCGAACTCGAACCTGGTCGGGCGGTGGTCCACCTGGGAGGTGTTCCGCGAGCTCGAGGCGAAGGGCCTGATGATGTACGGCCAGATGACGGCCGGGTCGTGGATCTACATCGGCACGCAGGGGATCCTTCAGGGCACCTACGAGACATTCGCGCAGGCCGGCCGGACGCACTTCGGAAGCGACGACCTCTCGGGCCGGCTGGTGCTCTCCGGCGGCCTCGGGGGCATGGGCGGAGCGCAGCCGCTGGCCGCGACGATGAACGGGGCGGTGTTCCTCGGCGTGGAGGTGGATCCCGACCGGGCTCGCCGCCGGGTCGAGCACCGCTATCTGGACGTCGTCGCCCGCGACCTCGACGACGCGCTGGCGCAGGTGGACGCGGCCCGGGCCCGGAAGCAGGCTCGATCCATCGCGGTCATCGGCAACGCAGCCGACGTGTACCCGGAGCTGGTCCGGCGCGACATCGTTCCGGATCTCGTGACCGACCAGACGTCGGCGCACGACCCGCTGAACGGATACGTCCCGCGTGGGCTGTCGCTCGCCGAGGCCGCCGAGCTGCGGCGCACTCGTCCCGAGGAGTACGTGCGCCGGGCCCAGGAGTCGATGGCCGTCCAGGTGAAGGCGATGCTCGACCTGAAGGCCGCCGGGAGCCACGTCTTCGACTACGGCAACAACATCCGCGCCGGCGCCCAGGCGGCGGGGCTGAAGAACGCGTTCGACTTCCCCGGGTTCGTGCCGGCGTACATCCGCCCGCTGTTCTGCGAGGGGGCGGGGCCGTTCCGGTGGGTCGCGCTGTCCGGAGACCCGGAGGACATCCGGCGGACGGATCGCGCGGTGCTGGAGCTGTTCCCGGAGAAGACCGGCCTCGCGCGGTGGATCCGCATGGCCGGCGAGCGGGTGGCGTTCCAGGGCCTCCCGGCGCGCATCTGCTGGCTCGGGTACGGCGAGCGGCACAGGGCGGGGCTGGCCTTCAACGAGCTGGTGCGCCGGGGCGAGGTGAAGGCACCGATCGTCATCGGCAGAGATCACCTCGATTGCGGCTCGGTGGCGTCACCGAACCGCGAGACCGAGGCGATGAAGGACGGCTCGGACGCGGTGGCCGACTGGCCGATCCTGAACGCGCTGGTCAACGCGGTGAACGGCGCGAGCTGGGTGAGCGTGCACAACGGCGGCGGCGTGGGAATCGGCTATTCGCTCCACGCCGGTCAGGTCATCGTCGCCGACGGGACGGACGCGGCCGCGCGGCGCATCGAGCGGGTGCTGACCTCGGACCCGGGAATGGGCGTCCTCCGCCACGTGGACGCCGGCTACTCCGACGCAGTGGAGGTCGCTCGGGCCCGCGGGGTGAAGATTCCGGGCGTCAGCGGCTAGTTCCCTGCATGCTGAGGCCCGATGAGCCGCCCGTTCGACCTCCTCGTCCGCAACGCCGGGACGCTCTTCACCGCCGACGGTCCGGATGGCGGCACCGCCGAGCAGCTCCTCGGGCCCATTCCGCGCGGCGCGGTCGGCATCTCGGACGCGCACGTCGCCTGGATCGGCGCCGAGGGTGACCTGCCCCGTGACCGCGTCGCCCCCTCCACGAAGATCCTCGACGCCGCTGGCGGCCTGGTCGCCCCCGGCTTCGTCGACTCGCACACCCACCTCGTCTGGGCCGGTGACCGCTCCCACGAGTTCGCCCTCCGTTGCGCCGGAGCCGACTACCTCTCCATCGCCCGGGCGGGCGGCGGCATCGCCTCGACCGTCCGCGCCGTGCGCGAGGCCTCCGACGACGCGCTCCTCTCCCTCGCCCTCCCCCGCCTCCAGCGGCTCCTCGCCCAGGGCGTCACCACCGCCGAGGTGAAGAGCGGCTACGGCCTCGACGCCGAGACCGAGCTGCGGATGCTCAGGGTCATCGACCTCCTCGGGACCCGACAGCCGATCCGCCTCCTCCGCACCTTCCTCTGGTTGCACGCCATGCCTCCGGGGAGCACCGATCGCGCGGGCTTCCTCGCGCGCGGGCGGAAGGTCCTCCAGGAGGTCGCCCGCGCCGGGCTCGCCCGCTTCGCCGACGCCTTCGTCGAGGAGGGCGCGTTCTCGCCCGAGGAGGCCCGGCCCTTCCTCGAGGAGGCCAGGGCGCTCGGCCTCGGCCTCAAGCTCCACGTGGATCAGCTCCGGCCCGGCCAGGGCGCCGAGCTCGCCGCCAGCCTGAATGCGGTGTCGGCCGATCACCTCGAGTCGGTGAGCGCCCCGGGCATCGCCGCGCTCGCCGCGGCCCGCGTCACCGCGGTGCTCATCCCCACCGCCACGCTCGTCCTCCGGCTGCCGCGCTACGCGCCGGGACGCGCGCTGATCGACGGCGGCGTGGGCGTCGCGATCGCCAGCAACTGCAACCCCGGCAGCGCCCCCACCGAGAACCTCGCGCTGGCGCTCTCGCTGGCATGTCTGCAGAACGGCCTCACCCCCACCGAGGCTCTCCTCGGGGTGACCCGGCGAGGGGGCGAGGCGCTCGGAGACACCTCGCTCGGCAGGCTACGGGTGGGAGGCCCGGCCGACCTGGTGGTTCTGGGTGCGCCGGACGTCGACCATCTCGTGGCCCACGTCGGCATCAGCCACGTGCAGGCGGTGGTGCGAGCGGGACGGATCGTCCTCAGGGCGGACAACACCGCGCACTGCTGAGGGAAAGTTCCACCCCGGGCCTCCCGTGAGGCCCGGGCTGGAACAGGGCTTTCCCGCTCTGCCTCCGACCACCGGAGGGCAGAACACCCATGCATCCCCAAACGCTCGGAGCGGCGGTCCATTTCCGGACACCGGCACAGTTGCAGTGGGTGGGCCCGGCCCCGCTGCGAACGTCACGAGGCTCCGATATGAAGTGTGGAGAGCATGTGTCGTCTCTTCGGGTTCCGGTCGGCGGCGTCAGAGCGGGTGCACGACGCACTCGTGCTGGAGCGAAACTCACTCCGTCGGCAATCGCTGGAGCACCCCGACGGCTGGGGCATCGCCTCGTGGCATGACTCCGGCCTCCCGCTCGTCGCCCGTGGACTCGGCGCGGCGCACCTCGACCCCGAGTTCGAGCGGGTGAGCAGCGCGGTCCAGGCGCGCACGGTGCTCGCCCACCTCCGCCTCGCCTCGGTCGGCCCCGTCAAGCTCGACAACGCCCACCCCTTCACGCACGGCCGGTGGGCCTTCGCTCACAACGGCACGCTGCACGCGTTCGACCGGCATCGCGCCGCCATCGAGGCGCTCCTCGCGCCCGCGTATCGCACCTTCCGCGGCGACACCGACTCCGAGCGCTGCTTCGCGCTCTTCCTCACCCGTCTCTCCTCCCGCGCCGATCCGCTCGGTACCCCCACCCTGCGGGACGTGCAGTGGGCGCTGGCGTCGGTGATGGACGAGGTGGCACGCATCACCGACGTGGACGTCGGCAACGGCAAGCGGTCGGCGATGAACTTCCTCGTCACCGACGGGGATCTGCTCGCCGCCACCCGCCGGGACCGGACCCTGTTCTTCGCCGCGGAGGCCGCTGAGGGCGTGCCCCTGCGGGAGCGGCCCCCGTCCGGAACGCGGCTCTTCGCCCTGGAGGTCGCCAGCGAGGAGCTCCAGGGACCGGATCTGTGGCACGAGGTCCCTCAGGATGGCGTGATCGGCATCGACCGCGACCTCACCTTCGTGGAAACCTCGCTCGCGACGCTGCTTCAGCGCACCGCGGGCACGCTCGCCCGCACGGGGTGAGCCATGCCCTTCAACGTCCAGCAGCAGGTCCGGGCCGCCATCGAGCAGGCCCAGGAGAACGCCGCCCTTGCCCAGCAGGGGCAGCCTCCGCCGTCGAGGCAGTTCGCCCGCCCGTCGGTGGAGCACGTGTCGCTCGGACGCGGGCTCCGCATCGTCATCCTCCTCGTCCTTTGGGCCGGCGGGAGCTTGCTCTCCGCGCTCCTCGGGCTCGGCGCGGGTGGCCTCCCCGGCGCCGGTGTCACCTTCCCCATCGGGATCGTCGTCTCGTTCTTCGTCGCCCTCTACGTGAGCCACGTGGTGCGGATTGCAGCACAGTGGGAGCGCGCGGTGGTGCTCCGCCTCGGCAAGTACCACGGGCTCAAGGGCCCCGGCGTCATCCTGGTCTTCCCGGTGATGGACACGGTGCGCTTTGTCGACACCCGGCTCCTCACGCTCGACATTCCCCACCAGCAGGTCATCACCCGGGACAACGTCCCGGTCCGCGTGGACGGGGTCATCTTCTTCCAGGTCCGTGACCCCGAGCGGGCGGTCATCACCGTCCAGGACTACCGCTTCGCCGTCGCCCAGTACGCCCAGGCCTCTCTCCGCGACGTCATCGGCAGCATGACCCTCGACGAGCTGCTGAGCGAGCGCGACCAGATCCAGTCGAAGATCGCCTCCGTCGTCGAGAGCCGCGCCTCCACCTGGGGAACGCACATCGACTCGATCCGCCTCCTCGACATCGACATGCCCGAGGACCTCAAGCGGATGATGTCGCGCCAGGCCTCGGCCGAGCGCGAGAAGCGCGCCACCATCACCAAGGCCGAGGGCGACCGCGACGCCGCGCTCAACCTCGCCGCCGCCGCGGCCACCATGTCCGCCAGCCCCGGCGCGATGCAGCTCCGCACCCTGCAGACCCTGGACGGGCTCGGCTCCTCGCCCTCCAACACCGTGGTGCTCGCCGTGCCCGTCGAGGTGCTCGAGCTCGCGAAGGCTCTGGCCAAGGCCCGCGGGCCCTGAAAACAAAGGCCCCCGGGGGAAGGTCCCGGGGGCCTCGCCCGGTCCGGAGGGGGTGAGTCCGGACCGGACCGCCCTGCGTCAGCTCTAGTTCGGCATCGGGGGGCAGCTCGGTTCGCTCGGGTCGCAGAGGAAGCCGCCGTCGGTGCCCGCGTCGCTGCTGCCCGTGGGGCCCCCGTCGGTCCCCCCACCCGTCCCGCCGTCGGACCCGGCGTCGGAGCCGCCATCGGGCGAGCAGCTCTCCGCCTCGTCCGCCTCGGCCTTCACCCGGATGACCGGCCGGAGGATCCATTCGGCGTTCGGCCCGCCGGTCTCGTGGATGGCGATGGAGTTCTTCCCGTCGAAGTCGAGGGTGACGGTGTGCTTCGAGCACGCGCTCACCTCGAACTTGCCCTTCAGCTTCTCGCCCGACTCGGCACCGCTCGGGGTCTTCAGCGGTGCATGGGTGTCGTCGGCGAGCACGACGTACTGGGGCCCGCCGTCGGTGAGGATGAGGCGGATCTCGTCGACCGTCCCCGCGGGCAAGGAGATCTCGCCCAGCTTCATCGACACGTCCTGGAGCGTGAGGAGGTCCACGGTGATCGGCCCGTGGGCCACCGTCACCCAGCCGGCCTTCTCCGAGTGCGCGGTCACCGTGTCGATGGTGACGACGATGCCCTTGACCTCCGTTGAGGGCGCATCGGTCAGCGCGACGACGAGCGTGCCGTTGCCCGAGGTGGACGCGCCGCACGCGGCCAGCGCCATCGCGCCGGCAGTGAGCAAGGGATGAAGCGATCGCAAGGACATCGAATTGGACTCCTGTCAGGGCCCGGGACACCGGGCCGGTTTCGCGGCCGAGCCCATGTGCAGTCGCCTTGCCAGCAGCACTGCAATCCCGGATTTCCCGCGCGGAGGAACGTCGATCCGGCCCTCTCCGGAGGGAAGGGATGTGCGCCGGTCTCCTCCTCTGGCGGCCATTCCCCGCCACCCGCGCGGAGAGTGCCACCGGCCTCGTTGTGTACCGTTTGGTGCAGTGACTGTCCCGGTTGGGACGGCCCAGGCCCGGAGACGCGAGACCCCGTGAGGCGATCGTGGGCGGCACGACCGTTGCTGTAGGAAGGCTCCAGAATGCTCCGCTGCGCGTTCATGCTCGTGCTGCTGCTGGCCTCCAGGGCCACCGCGGACGAGCTCGCGCCGCGCACCCGTGCGCTGTTGCACGAGGCGCTCGAGGCGAGGCTGACCTTGCCCACCGAGCCTCCGTCGCTGCAGCGGCCGGTGCTGCCGTCGTCCCTGTCGAGCCCGAACGCGGCCGACGCGCGGGAGTCCAATTCCGCGGCGACGCAGGCAGCGCAGGCCGCGGCGGCGAAACGGGCGGCGCAGGACGTCGCGAACGGCAAGGGACACGGGAACGGCAACGGGAACGACGCGAGCGATTCGGCGCGGAACGCCGCGGGCCAGGCGCGGGGGGTCGAGGCCCGGACCACCGGCGGGCAGGGTGCCAGTGGGCATGGGAACCCCCACGGGGGGCCTCCCGGTCAGGGCAACCCGGGCAACGGCGGCGGCAAGAAGCCCTAGGAACTAGCCGGGCCGTCGCCGGACGGAGCGGGCGCGGGTGAGCCCTCTCCGCCCCGCGGTCCTCGCGCTGCTCCTCGCGGCGGCGCCGCCATCCGAGTCTCACCTCGTGGCCGGAGCGGACGCATTCCGCGCCGAGGCCTACGAGAAGGCTCTGGTGGAGTTCCGGGTCGCCGAGGCGCTCGGCTCGGCTGACGCGTCCTGGTACGTCGCGGCCTCGCTCCTCAAGCTCGGGCGGGCCGAGGACGCGGTCGAGGCCTTCGTCCTCGCCGAGCGGAGCAACCGGGGCGGCGCGGGTGATGCGCTCCTCGAGGTGTACCGCGGACAGGCCTGCTACGCGGCGCAGCTGCTCGTCTGCGCGGATCGGTGGTTCGGGTCCGCCGAGGCGCGTGCCGGACCGCGGCTCGCACCGCAGCTGAAGGCGCTCCGCTCCGCACTCCGCGACGCGCTCCGGCCCGAGCAGATCGAGCCCGCCATCGACCGCTTCCTGGACCGCGCCGCCGCGTTGCAGCGCACCCGGCCCGCGCTCGCCCTCGCCTTCGCCGAGGAGGCCGCCGCGCTCGCCACGCGGTCACCGGAGCGGCATCGCCAGGACGAGGCGACGGCGCTCGCCGGTCGCCTGGTCGCGGCGGCACCGAAGGGGGGCCGATGACCGGACTCCTCCTCGGCCTGCTCGTCGGCGCGGTGGACCCCTGCACCGCGCCCATCCCTCCCGGCGAGGGCGATCCGCGCGAGGCCCAGCTCTACGTGCAGGTGGGCGATGCCGAGCGCGCGGGGGGGAACGTCGGCGCTGCGCGCGAGGCCTACCGGGCGGCGCTGGCGCGCGCCCCCGGCTCGCTCGAGGCGCGACGGGGATTCGATGCGGTCTGCGCTCCGGGAGCGGACCCGGTCCAGGCCGGGGCGGATGCGCTGGAGAACGGCGACCCCGAGGCCGCGCTCCGGGCGCTGGCGAATGCCCGCGGCCGCGGGAACGACCGCGCGGTGGACCTCCTGGAGGGCATCGCCCGCTACCAGCTGGGGCAGGACACCCTCGCCGTCCCGCTGCTCGAGTCTGCGCGTGTCGATCCCGGGATGGCCGAGTCGGCGTCGTTCTTCCTCGGGCTCATCGCTCTCCGCCGGGGCGACGGCGACCGGGCTAGCCGTCTCTTCGACCAGGCCGGGCGGGCCGTCGGCCTGGAGGACGCCGCGCGCCAGCTCGCGCGCATGGCACAGCAGGAAGGTCACCTCGTCGTCTCCGCGCTGGCCGAGCTGGTCTACGACACCAACGTGGCGCTCCGCCCCGACGCCGCGCCCACCACCCTTCCCGGGCCCGACGGGAGCGCGGGTCTGACGCTCCAGGGACTCCTCCGGCCCTGGGGGACGCCCGGCCCCTACCTTCGCGTCGAGGGGCAGTTCTCCAAGCAGTTCACCCTGAGCCAGCTCGATCTCGTCGGCGGCGCGGCGGCGCTCGGGTTCCGCCTTCTCGGGGCCAGCGGGAGCCTCACCGGCGAGTACGCCTACGGCTACCAGGCGCTCGACGGCAGCGGCTACCTCGCGGACCAGCGCGTCTTCCTCGGCGGCTCGCTGCTCACCGGGATGTTCCTCTGGGGGGGCGCCTACGCCGCGCACTTCGAGGATTACCGCCCGGAGGCGCTGAGCGATCAATCCGGCGTGCGCCAGGTCCTCGAGCTCGACGCCGGGCTCCTGCCGGGTGGCGGGCTGCGCATCACCGGCGGCTACGCGGGGACCTGGGACGCAGCACGGGTGGACCCGCTCTCGTACCTGGAGCACGGTCCCATCGTCGAGCTGGTGTGGGCCGGCGGTCCGTGGACGTTCGGCGTACGGGGGGCGCTGGCCTGGCGCGGCTACCTCGCCCCGGATCCGAACTACGCCGACACGACCTACGCCACGCGCGAGGACACGCGCTACCTCGCGACGACCTGGATCGACGTGGCGCTCGGGGCCCGGTGGTCGGTCCGTGGGACGGTGCGGTTCCTGCGGGTGAGCTCGAACGTCCCGGACCTCAACGCGACCGAGTGGGTCTTCATCGGGAGCGTGGGCTGGACGGGGGCGCTGCTCTGATCCGGCGCGCGCTCCTTCCGCTGCTGCTCGCGGTGCTCGGTCTGACCGGCGCGGGGCTGGCCACGCTCAGCCTGCACCGGGCGGCCTCCAGCGCCCTGCAGCGAGCCACCGAGGAGCGGCTGCGTGGCGCGGGCACCACCGCCGCGCGCACCCTGGAGCAGCCTGGCTTCATTCCCGACGGGTCGTGGCTCCGCTCGGTGGTGGAGGCCAACGAGCTGGAGGGCGCGCTGCTCCTCGACGCGCGGCTCCACGTGGTGCTCGATCCCACGGGGACGGTGGACCGGCCGGTGGATCTCCTCCGGGTGGACGCCACGCGCGTCCGCCGGGCGCTGGCCGGTGAGCCGAGCCTCTCGCTGGGATGGGCCATCGGCGAGGCCCGGGTGGCATCGACCTACCTCCCCGTGCGGCGCGGGGGCACAGTGGACCGGGTGCTCGTGCTCGAGGGCGGCGAGGCGTACGCCGCGCGGCAGGCGGACCTCGACCGGGCGCTCCACCTCGGCTGGCTCCTCTCTGCCTGCGCCGGGGTCCTCACCGGCCTCGTGGCCGCGGGGTGGGCCGCCGCCGAGCGACGCCAGCGCGACCTCGCCACCCGGGCCGCGCGTGGCGCCGCCGTCGCCCAGGTCGCGGCCACGGTCGCCCACGAGGTCCGCAATCCGCTGGGGGTCATCCGCGGCACGGTGGAGCTGATGGCCGAGCGAGGGCGCGGCCGGCTGAGCGAGCGTGACATCGAGGCGATGGCAGACATCCTGGGCGAGGTGGCCCGGCTCCGAAGACTCACCGACGACTTCCTCGACCTCTCCAGCGACCGTCCGCTGGCCGGCGTCGACATCGAGCTGTCCTCGTTCCTCGAGGACGCGGCGCGCGCCAGCCAGGCGGCCACCGGCGTGGAGGTCGACACCGAGTCTCCCGACGGGCTGCACGTCCTGGGCGACGGCGGCCGCCTCCGCCAGGTGCTCCTCAACCTCGTGGCCAACGCCGCCCGCGCCGGCGCGAAGCAGGTGCGCTTCCGGGCGGCCATCGAGGGAGCGCGGATCCGCCTCGACGTGGCCGACGACGGTCCCGGCATCCCCGAGGACATCCGCCCCCGGCTGTTCGAGCCGTTCGCGACGACTCGCAAGGACGGCAACGGGCTGGGGCTGGCGGTCAGCCGCCGCATCGTCGAGCGCCACGGAGGCAGCCTGGCGCTCCTGCCCGCGTCGCCGGGCGCGACCTTTCGCATCGAGCTGCCGTGTGCACAGGAGGCCGGGTGATGGGTGACATCCTCGTGGTCGACGACGAGCCGAAGCTCGGGAAGATCGTCACCGAGATGCTGGAGCTGGACGGGCATCACGTCCAGCGGGTGGGCGGCGGGAAGCAGGCGCTGACCGCCATGGCGAACTTCGCGATGGACGTCGTGGTGACCGACCTCCGGATGCCGGACGTGGACGGCCTCGCGGTGCTCTCCGCGGCGGTCCAGCAGGCGGACGCGCCCGACGTCATCCTCATGACCGGGCACGGGAGCACCGAGAACGCGGTCGAGGCGATGAAGCGTGGCGCCGCCGACTACCTGACCAAGCCCTTCTCGATGGTGGAGCTCCGGGTCCGGGTGAGGCGCCTCTGCGAGCAACGGATGATGCGCCGGAGGTCGTCGGCCCTCGTCGAGCGGCTCACGCCCCACCTGGTCGCCGAGAGTCCGGCGATGCGCGCGACTCTCGACGCGGCGATGCGGGTGGCGCCCACCCCCACCACCGTCCTGCTGATGGGCGACAGCGGCACCGGCAAGAGTCAGATCGCCCGGCGCATCCACTATGCGAGCTCGGTGTCCACCGGCCCGCTGGTGGAAGTCCACTGCGCCGCGCTCCCCGAGGCGCTGCTCGAGTCGGAGCTCTTCGGTCACGAGAAGGGGGCGTTCACCGGCGCGCAGCTCCGCCGCCTGGGGCATCTCGCGGCCGCCGAGAGTGGCACGCTCTTCCTCGACGAGATCGGCGACATCACCGCCGCCACCCAGGTGAAGCTGCTCCGGTTCCTCCAGGACCGGGTCTACGTCCCTCTGGGGAGCACCACCGAGCGCACGGCCAACGTCCGGGTCATCGCCGCGACCAACCGTGACCTCAAGGCCGCGGTCGCCGCCGGCACCTTCCGCGAGGACCTGTACTACCGCCTCAACGTCTTCAACATCGTGGTGCCGCCCCTCCGCGAGCGCGCCGAGGACGTCATCCCCCTCGCGATCCGCTTCCTCGCCGCGCGGGGCATCGCCGAGGAACGGCTCTCCTCGGACGCCCGGACGCGCCTCGAGCAGCACAACTGGCCGGGGAACGTCCGCGAGTTGGAGAACGTCCTCGAGCGCGGATTGATCCTCGCCGGTGACGGTCCCATCCGGGCCGAGCACCTCACCCTGGGCGTCGCTCCGCGCAGTCGGAACGTGGTGCTGGAGCTCCTGGTGCCGGGCTTCGACCTGGACGGGTTCGAGCGCGAGCTGCTGCACGCCGCGATGGAGCGGGCCTCGGGGAACAAGAGCGCCGCGGCCCGTCTGCTGGGCATCACCCGCCGGCGCCTCTACTCACGTCTGGACAGCCTCGCCGCGCAGGACGAAGGCGACAGCGAAGGCTGAGCATCGAGCCTGGACGCGCCGCGCCCCCGCGCGGCTCCGGGCTCAGCCGGCGAGGCCGATCAGCTCGTCCTTCCACCGCTGCAGAAGGTGCTCCGAGCGGGGGCCGGAGACGGCGACCACCAGCTCCCGGGCGGTCTCGGAGGTCTCGAGGAGGATGATCCGCATTGCATCGGGAGGCGCCGCGCTCGCCACCCGGTCGACCCACTCGACCAGCGTCGCGCCGGGCCCATCGCGCAGCTCGTGGAACCCTGTCCCGTCGAGATCGGCCGATCCGTCGAGCCGGTAGAGATCGGCGTGGGTCAGGCGGATGCGTCCGTGATGCTGGTGGACGATGGAGAAGCTGGGGCTGGTCACGTCCTCGTCGCGGATGCCCACCCCCCGCGCGATCCCGCGCGCCAGCTCGGTCTTGCCGGCGCCCAGGTCTCCCACCAGCCCCACGAAGTCGCCCTCCTGGAGGACGCGGCCCAGCGCCTCGCCGAGCGCGCGGGTGTCCTCGGGTGAGGCGGAGGAGAAGCTCATCGACCCCATGCGGTCCACACCTCGCCGAGCGCGGCGGTCAGGTCCGAGGCGACGAGCCCCAGGCGTCCCCAGCGGCGCGCGGCGGCGTCGCCCGCGAGCCCGTGCGCGAGCACGCCGACGCTCGCGGCGTCGAGGGGGGCGAGGCCCTGCGCGAGGAAAGCGCCCACCATGCCCGAGAGGACGTCCCCGGTCCCGCCGGTGGCCATGCCGGGGTTCCCGGTGGAGTTCACCCGGACCTGACCGTCCGGGTCGGCAACGACGGTCCGGGCGCCCTTGAGCACCACCACCGCGCGCTGGCTCCGCGCGAAGGCGGTCGCCGTGCCGATGCGGTTGCCCTGCACCTCGCCGATGCTCTTGCCGCCCAGGCGCGCCATCTCGCCCGGGTGAGGCGTCAGCACCAGCGGCGCGCGGCTCCGTCCGAGCAGGTCCGGATGCCCGGCGACGGCGTTGAGCGCGTCGGCGTCGAGGAGGACCGGGACGTCGAGACGGCCGAGCAGCGCCTCGAGGAGGAGGTGGGTCTCCGCACCACGGGGGATGCCCGGGCCGATGACGAGGGCATCCTTCCCCTCGGCGGCGGCGAGCAGCACGTCCAGGTGCGAGGGTCCGAGCACGGCGGCCGCGGGGAGCGCCACTCCCATCAGCTCCGGCGCGTGCCCCTGCACGTCCGAGAGCGTGTCGGCCGGGGTGCACACGGTGCACAGCCCCACCCCGCTCCGCAGCGCTGCGAGGCCGGCGAGCGCGGCCGCCCCGCTCTTGCCGCGGCTTCCGGCGACCACCAGGAGGTGTCCGTAGGTGCCCTTGTTGGTGTCCGAGCGGCGCGGCGGTAACCAGCGCGGCCCGTCTCCGGGCTCGAGGAGCCAGGTGGACGGCGCGAGGCCGGCGAGGCCGATGTCCGCCACCTCCACGCGGCCGGCGAGCGTGGCGCCGGGCTCGAGCGCGAGCCCGAGCTTGAGGGCCCCGAAGGTTACGGTGAGGTCCGCGGTGACGCTCGGGTCGAAGGCGCGCCCGGTGTCGCTGGAGAGCCCGGAGGGAAGGTCCACCGCCAGGACCCGCGCCCCCTCGGCGTGCCAGTGGAGCATCGCCCGGATGGCGTCGGCCGCCGCGCCGTCGGGCGCACGCGCGAGGCCGGTACCGAACAGCGCGTCGACGACCACGTCACCGCGCCGGAGCGGCAGCGCAGCCGCCGAGGAGTGCACCGGGATTCCCGCCCGATCGACGGCGGCATGGTTCCGTGCCGCGTCGCCCTTCAGGCGCGCGGGGTCCCCCACCGCCCACACGTCCACCTGACGGCCGGCGGCATGCAGCTTCCGGGCGGCGACGTATCCGTCACCGCCGTTGTTGCCCGGTCCGGCGACCACCAGGAAGCGCGCCGCGGGGGTTGCGAGCGAGATCGCCGAGGTCGCAACCGCGGTCCCGGCGTTCTCCATCAGGATGGACGCGGGGAGACCGCGGCGCTCGGCCTCGGCCTCGGCGGCACGCGTCTCGGCGGCGGTGAGGAGCGGCTGCATCGGAATCCTCCCCGAGCGTGCAGCCGAAGGGGCAGGGCCGCAAGTTCGAGAGGCCGGTCCGTCGCCCGAGCTGTCGGCACGTCGCCGTGCACTGCCCTCCTCAGTGCGGCGCGCGGGCGTCTGCGGACGACACCTCGGCCGGCACGACCCGCTCCAGCGAGCGGGCGAACCGCGGATCGCCGGACACTCGCTGCCACGCGGGATCGATCCGGATCGCCGAGACAAGGTCGGGCGTGAGCCCGTGCGTCGCCGCATCGTCGAGTCCCGCCAGGGCGTGCTCGGGCTGGCCCCGCTGGAGCGCCAGCAGGGCGAGCTCGGTGTGAATCCACGCACGGTCGGGGTTGTCCGACGGGATGAGCCGGACATTCGCCTCCAGCGCCTCCCGGAAGAGCCGCTCTGCCTCGTCCAGCGCACCACCCCGGAGCCGCGAGCCGGCCAGCTTCACCATCGCGTCCACGGTGAAGGGATGCCCCGAGCCGAGCACCCGCCGCTCGGTCTCCAGCGTGCTCCGGAGGAGCCGCTCTCCCTCCTCGCGGAGACCCTCCCGGGTGAGGACGAAGCCGAGATTCCCCTGGTTCCCCATCGTGTCCGGATGCTCGGGACCGAGGACGCGCTGCTGGTGCGCCAGGACCTCGCGGAACAGGGCCTCGCTGTCGGCCAGCCGGCGCTGCTGTGCGCGGAGGATTGCGAGGTTGGTCATGCTGTTGAGCGTGCTCGGGTGGTCGGGGCCCAGGACGCGCCGCTTGCCCTGTTCCGCGGAGAGGAGGAGCTCCTCGGCCCGGTCGAGCCGGTCGGCCCGGAGGTAGACCTCGGCGAGGTTGTTCGCGCTCATCAGCGTCCGGCGAGCGTCGTCGCCCAGCAGCCGGCGCCGGGTCTCGAGCACCTGACCCAGGACCCGTTCGGCCTCCTCGAGCTTGCCCTGGAAGAAGAGCACCAGGCCGAGGTTGTTCGCCGCCGAGAGCGTCTCATCGGCGGTCAGGCCGAAGATCCGGCGCTTCCGCTCCAGGACGTCTCGCCCCAGGGCCTCCGCCTCGGAGTACAGACCCATCTGCTCGTCCAGGATGACGAGCTGTTCCGCCGCCTTGATCGAGTCGGGATGGTCGGGACCGAACCGGGAACGTGCGACCTCGAGGGCCCGGGCCTGCAGCGCACGGGCCTGGGGAAGCAGCCCCAGGTTCGTGTACACGTCGCCGATCGTGTTCATCATCCGGACGTGGAGCGCTGGATCTGCCTGGAGCGATTTTAGATCTTTCGACGCCCGATCGAGGATCTCCCGGGCGGTGATGCTGTTCCCGCGCGCCTCGCTCGGATCCGAGACCCGGAACATCCGGGTGAGGAACTCCGAGACCGTCCGGGCCGCCGAGGCCTCGCGATTCGCGCGGTCCCTCTCCAGGGCCGTTCGCCGCGCCTGGATTCCCATCGCCACCGCGAAGGCGAGGAGCAGCACCGCGACGCCGGACGCGAGCCCCACCCCCAGCCGGTGTCGCTGCACGTACCGCCTCACCCGGTAGGCACGGCTGGGGGGGCGCGCCAGCACCGGCTCCCGGCGGAGGTAGCGCCGGAGATCCGCGGCCAGCTCGGAGGGGGTGGCGTAGCGGCGCGAGCGCTCCTTGGCCAGCGCCTTGAGGATGATGTCGTCCAGGTCCGACCCGAGCTGCCGGCGCCAGGTCTCCGGGTCCGTTCCCCGTGCGTGCGCCGCCTCGGTGATCGCGTCGCCGAGCGAGCTCAGATGCGAGCTCGGTCGCGGCGGCTCGTCCTCGCGCAGCTTTCGTCTCAGCTCGTCGATCCCGGAGGCGCGCAGCTGCTCGGAGGGGAACGGGAGCGTCCCGGTGAGCAGCTGATAGAGCACCACTCCCAGGGAGTAGACGTCGGTCCGGGTGTCCACGTCCTCGCCGGTGGCGTCGGCCTGCTCCGGACTCATGTACTCGGGGGTCCCGATGACGGCCCCGAGCGCGGTGTAGAGCGTCCGCTCCGTGAGCCTGAGCCCGGTGGCCTTGGCGATCCCGAAGTCGATGATCTTCGGCTGGTCCCTTCCGTCGACGGTGGAGACGAGGATGTTCGACGGCTTGAGGTCCCGGTGGATGACCGCCTTCTGGTGCGCGTGCTGGACGCCGTCGCACACCTGGATGAGCAGCTCGATCCTCTCGGCGTTGGAGAGACGGTGGGTGTCGCAGTGCTCGGTGATCGGTAGCCCGGGCACGTACTCCATCACCACGTACGGACGGCCCTCGGGAGTCGCGCCTCCGTCGTAGATCCGCGCGATCGCCGGGTGGTCCATCATCGCCAGCGCCTGGCGCTCGGACTCGAAGCGGGCCACCACCTCCTTGCTGTCCATGCCCGCCTTGATGACCTTCAGCGCCACCTTGCGCCGCACGGGCGCGAGCTGCTCCGCGAGCCAGACCTCGCCCATTCCCCCTTCGCCCAGACGGTACTCGAGCCGGAAGCCGTCGAAGGCCCGGCGCACGGCCTCACCGATCGGATCGCGGCCGGGGAGCGTGTCGTGGTGTGCGAGCGTGAAGTCGTCCATTGCGGCCACGCGGCGGAAAAGAGCCGGAGCGGTCACGTCCGGTCAATGCGTCCGGAGGGCAGATCGCCACCCCTTCGGCGACGGGGGTGCGATGCGCCCCACACGCAACGGGATGCCATCTTGGGTGGGAGGCCGGCGATCCACTACCGTCGGCAGGCGTGGGGACCGATCGGGAAGAGGTCGACCCGTTCGACACGCTGAAGACGGAGCCCTCCGGGGCGCGACCGTCCGAGCCCCCGCGACTCCCACCCGTCCTCGTCCAGCTGCTCTGTGCCGAGGACCTCCGTGCCCCCTCGGCGCGGCACTGGCTCGAGGACTGCACCGAGGTGCGGATCCACCGGGCCCGTTCCCCGTCGGCGCGCCGCGAGGGGACGACGCTGACCGTCGGCCTCAACGACCCGTACGCGTCGAACCAGCACCTCGTCGCGCGGGTCACGCCCGCCGGCTTCGTGGTGTCGGACGAGGGCTCGACCAACGGGACCTTCGTCGAGGGTCGCCGACTCGAGCCCGGGGAGCACCGCGCGCTGGAGGAGGGACTGGTCGAGGTGGGCCATACCTTCTTCCACTTCCGGAGTGAGGTCCGGGGAACCCGCGACACGCCGACCGACACCGACCCGGACGACCCGCTGACCTTCCACGCCGAGTTCGCGATGGCCCTCGCCACCGCCGGGCGACTCGCGCGGCGGGCACACGACGTCCTCATCGCGGGCGACTCCGGCGTCGGGAAGGAGGTCCTCGCGCGATGGCTGCACCGGATCTCGGGGCGGAAGGCAGGGCTCGTGGCGGTGAACTGTGCCGCGGTCCCGGAGCACCTCCTCGAGGACGAGCTCTTTGGTCACGTGAAGGGGGCGTTCTCCGGCGCGGTGTCCGACCGTCCCGGTCTCCTCCGCGCAGCCCATCAGGGCACCCTGCTTCTGGACGAGGTCGGCGACATGCCGCTGCCCCTCCAGGCGAAGCTCCTGAGGGTCATCGAGGACCGGCGGGTCCGCCCGGTGGGGAGCGAGGAGGAGGTCCAGGTCGACGTCCAGATCGTGGCTGCGACGCACCGCGACCTCCGCGCGCTGGTCGACGAGGGGCGATTCCGTGAGGATCTCCTCGCGCGTCTGGGGCTCCTCCCGCTCCGGGTGCCACCGCTCCGCGCACGGCGCGAGGACCTGGGCCTGCTGGTGCGCCGGATCGTCAAGGAGCTTCCCAGGGGGCTCGAGCGGGTGCGCTTCGAGCTGGACGCGCTCCGCATGCTGCTCCTCCATCCGTGGCCGCTGAACGTCCGCGAGCTGCGGCGCACCCTCCTCGCGGCGATCGACCTCGCCGGAGCCGAGGAGAGCGCCACGGTGCTGGTCGGCCCGCAGCACCTGCCCGCCGCCCTCGAGCGCGCACCTGCACCGCGCACCGCGGCCCCGCTCTCGGACGAGGACCACGAGCTGCGCGCCAGGCTGGTGACGCTCCTCGCCCGGCATCGGGGGAACGTCGCCGCCGTCGCCCGCGACCTCGGGAAGCCGCGCACCGGTGTCCAGCGCCTGATGGCGAGGCTCGGAGTGCAGCGACCCACCGACTGAGATGCGCCGTGGCGCCCGCGGGCGCCCGTCCGGTGCCCGCGCTCCGATGCACGGTGGGATCCTCGGGTTTCCGAGGCTTCTGGCTCCTTCCGTCGCGAGGCACGGGCGTTGCTCCTCGGGCGCTGCGAGCGCACCCCGGCACGGCCAGCGGTGCGCCGTGGCTCGGGAGGAGATCTTCATGCCGACGTTCCTCGCGCCCAGGCGGACGACCCGCCGGGCAGTCTTCGTCCTCTGGGTGGGTGGGTGTCTGCTGCTCGCCGCGGTGCTGCTCGTGCCTCGAACCGCGCGTGCGGTCGATCCGCTCCTTCCGGCCGCGAGCGGCGTGCACGACCCCGGCGCCCGCGGCGGCTCCCCGGGGGCCGGTGGTCACCTTCCCGGAATGAGCCTGACCGAGATCGCGCTCTTCGACGAGGGAGCGTTCCGGGCCTCCGAGCTCGAGGCGACCTGCGACGGGTGCAGCGACGTCCCCCCGGGCACGAAGATCCCGCCGGGGTCTCCGCCCGACACCACGAACTCGGCCGGTCTCGGGGGACGGTTCAACTCCGACCAGTGCATCGCCTGTCACTCCCAGCCCGCGGCGGGCGGAACCTCGCCGGCGATCAATCCGTCGTTTGCCATCGCCAGCCGCAAGGGGGCCACCAACAAGGTTCCCTTCTTCGAGCGGCGCGACGGACCCACCCGCGAGGTGCGCTTCCTCTTCCACGACGACGGGACCCGCGACGGCTCGGTGCACCAGAAGTTCACCGTGGCCGGACGTTCCGACGCGCCGACCTGCCACCTCGCGCAGCCAGACTTCGAGACCGCGGCGGAAGTGAACGGGCTCGCCTTCCGCATCCCGACCCCGCTCTTCGGGCTGGGACTGGTGGATTCCATCCCGGACCAGGAGATCCTCGCCCACCTCGCCTCGCACCCCGATCGAAAGGAACGGCTCGGCATCCATGGCACGCCGAACCGGGCGACGAACAACGCGACCATCGGACGCTTCGGCTGGAAGGCGCAGAACGCGTCGATCACGGTGTTCGCCGGCGAGGCCTACAACGTGGAGATGGGCATCACCAACGAGCTCTTCCCGATCTCCAAGACCGAGGACGAGACCTGCAACCTCGGAGCGGAGCCGAACGACGTGACCCGGGTGGAGGGCGACAAGTTCGACGACCCCCTCGAGCTGATGGCGGACTGGATGATGTTTTCCCTGTTCACCCGCTTCCTCGACGCGCCGCAGCCGGTGGAGCTGACCCCGGCGGCGCGGCACGGAGCCCGTGTGTTCGAGGAGGTGGGCTGCGCCGAGTGCCACGTGGCCGCCATGAAGACTCGCGCCGCTCCGCTCGGCCCGCTCTCACCGGCCCTGGCGGGAAAGACGGTGAACCTCTTCTCGGACCTGGTGCTCCACCACATGGGGGCGAACCTGGCGGACAACGTCATCCAGGGCGACGCCGGGCCGGACATGTTCCGCACCGCGCCTCTGTGGGGAGTGGGACAGCGGCTGTTCTTCCTCCATGACGGACGCACGGGGGATCTCCAGTCCGCGATCCGGGCGCACTTCTCCGTCCCCTCGCCCGCCCATGGCCGTGACCCCGCGTACCCGGCGAGCGAGGCGAACCAGGTGGTGATCGACTACTTCCGTCTGCCGGCGAGCCAGCAGCAGGACGTGCTCGAGTTCCTGCGATCGCTGTGAGCGGACCGGCGACCGCCATGGCCCCTCGAGCGCCACGCGCAGCGGCGGTGACGGCCGCGCTCGGTCTGGCCCTCCTCGGCGCGTGCTCCTCCGGGAGCCCGGCGCCGGGAGGTCCGACCCCCTGCGGGCCCGGGCAGAACCCACCGAACCCCTGCCCGGCCTCGCCCGCGCCGGCCCCCACGCTGGCGTCCATCGCACCCACGTCGATGGTCGCCGGGAGCGCCGCGTTCACTCTCACCGTCGACGGGTCGAGCTTCACCGCCAGCTCGGTGGTGAGCTGGAACGGCTCCGCACGGCCGACGACCTACGTGAGCGCGACCCGGCTGACGGCAGCGATCTCCGCGACCGACGTCGCGTCGGTCGGATCAGCCCAGGTGACGGTGACCACGCCCGCTCCCGGAGGAGGCGCGTCGGGCGCGGCGACCTTCGTCGTGTCCGCGGCTCCGCAGGGACAGACGGTCGGTGTCGTTGCCATGGTCGCGGTGAATGCGAGCGGACAGCCCGCCAACGGAGCGACCTTCGCGCCCGCGATGAGCGCGGACGGCAGATACATCGCGTTCAGCTCGCTGGCCAGCAACCTCGTGGACGACGACACCAACGGCGCCCCGGACATCTTCGTCCAGGACACCTGTCACGGAGCGAGCGCCCCACCGGGCTGCGCACCCTCGACCCTCCGCGTGTCGCTCGACATGTCCGGCAAGCAGCTGGCCGGTGGCGCCATCGTGAACTACCCCATCGCTCCCCAGAACGGCATCAGCGGGGACGGACGGTTCGTCGTCTTCCTCGCCCAGGTCGGGGACATGATGCCCAGCCCGGGAGTGCCGACCTTCACCCAGGAGCTGTTCCTCCGGGACACCTGCATCGGACAGCCGGCGAGCTGCATTCCGTCGACCACCCTCGTCAGTCAGGACGGAGCGGGGAACCCATCCAACGGCGACGCGTCCACACCCTCCATCAGTCGTGATGGCCGGGTGGTGGCCTTCACCAGCGTCGCGACCAATCTGGTGTCCGGATCCGTGACCCCGGGGGAGTTCTACTTCCGGGACACCTGCATCGGAGCCGGACCCGGCTGCACCCCGAGCACTCATCTCCTCTCGGCAGCGACCGACGGGACTCCGGGGAACGGGTCCGTCCGCACCGGAACCATCAGCGCCGGTGGGCGCCACGCCGTGTTCCAGAGCCTGGCGACGAACCTGGTTTCTGGCGAGACCAACGGACACGAGAACATCTACGTCCGGGACACCTGCCTCGGAGCCCCCGGGGGCTGTACCCCTTCCACCCTCCTCGCCTCGCCCCCACGGGCGGGCGTCGCCTCACAGACGAACGTCTACGCCGACTTCGCCTCGGTGAGCGCGGACGGACGGTTCGTGCTCTTCCAGTCGGACGCGACCAACCTCGTTCCAACCGCGACCCAGGGGCCACAGGTCTTCATCCGGGACACCTGCCTCGGGGCGACGGGGCCTTGCACGCCCGGGACGTCGCTCCTCTCGGCGGCACTGGATGGAACGCCCGCGGATTCCGACAGCGCGGTGAACGGCTCTTCCCTCCTGAGCGCGGACGGCCGGTACGCGGTGTTCGCCAGCGGCGGAGACAATCTGGTCCCCGGAGCCCCTCCTGCGTCGTGCTACGTGAAGGACACCTGCGCGGGCGCCTCCGCGGGGTGCACGCCGCAGCTCGAGGTCGTCTCGGTCGACGGTCAGGGAAACGAGCTGCAGGGCTGTTCCAACGGGCTCCTCTCCTTCGGGGTTCCGGTGATCAGCGCTGACGGACACCTGGGAGTGCTGGAGCACTTCGACCCCGCGACGAACGCGTACCAGGCCTACCTGATCCTCACCGGGTTCTGAGCCGGGTCGCCGCGGGTCAGAGGTGGTCCAGCACGACCGTCGCTGCGGCGACCCCGGCGTCGTGGGTCAGCGTGAGGAGGACGCGCACGCCGCGGGCAGCGACCTCCCGGAACGCCACGCCGGTGAGCGTGAACCCCGGTGCGCCGTTGGAGGCCTTGACGACCTCCATGTCGCGCCAGCGGATGCCCGGCGGCGCGCCCAGCGCCTTCACCAGGGCCTCCTTCGCCGCGAAGCGAGCGGCGTACGCGGTGACCGCGTCGGACCTGCCCTCGCAGGTGGCCACCTCCGTGGGGGTGTAGACCCGCTCGCGGAACCGCGCACCGTTGGGTCCGCCGAGGACGCGAGCAAGCCGCTCCACCGAGCAGACATCCATCCCAAGACCGAGAACGGCCATGTCAGTCGCCCCGCATCAGCGCCAGCATGTCCCGCACGGCCCGGTCCATGCCCACCAGCACCGCCCGGGCGACGATCGCGTGGCCGATGTTCAGCTCGTCGATCTCGCCGATCCGGGCGATCCCCTCGACATTGTCGTAGTTGAGGCCGTGCCCGGCGGCAACCCCGAGCCCGAGCTTGCCGCCTGCGCGCGCTGCGTCGACGACCCGCGTCAGCTCCCGGGCGCGCTCCTTGGCGTTCCGGGCCTCGCAGTAGCGACCGGTATGGAGCTCGATCCGGTCGGCGCCGAGCTTGTGGGACGCGCGCACCGCGTCGAGGTCGGGGTCGATGAAGAGTGAGACGACGATGTCCCCGTCCTTGAGGTGGCGGACGACCTGGGAGAGGGACTCGCGCTGCCCGGTGACGTCGAGGCCTCCCTCGGTGGTGAGCTCCTCACGCCGCTCGGGGACGAGGGTGACGAGGTCCGGCTTCACCTCGTAGGCGATCTTCACCATCTCCTGGGTGGCGGCCATCTCGAGGTTGAGGAGCGTCTGGCAGGTCTCGCGGAGGATCTTGAGATCGCGGTCCTGGATGTGGCGGCGGTCCTCACGGAGGTGGATGGTGATCTGCCCCGCTCCGGCGGCCTCGGCGAGCGCTGCAGCGGTCACCGGATCCGGGTAGGTGGCCCGCCGTGCCTGCCGGAGGGTGGCCACGTGGTCGACGTTCACGCCGAGTCGCTGTGCCATGTGGCAGCGTTGTACCGCGACTCGGGGCTCATTCCGAATCAGTCGCAAACGTCGCGCCGCAATACAGCCGCCCCGGGAGCTACTTCCTGACGGGGATCTTCACCCGGGCCCCGTCCGGCAGGTCTGCGATGCGCCGGGCGAGGCTCGCATGAAACTCGAGCGCCTCTTCCACCGGCACCGCAGCAAGCCGCACGCCCTTCTGCGACTCGGCCATCGTCAGGAGCGGAGATGGGAGCAGGACCCGTGCGGGATCGAGCCGCCCGTTCTCGAGCTCGAACTGCTCGAGGTATCGAAGCCCGAGCCAGATCTCCGGGTCGCGCGCGGCGCTGCGCTGGAGGAACGATTCGAGCGATGCATCGACGTGCTCCAGCTCCCCCGTCTCTGCGATGAGCTGGACGACCGCTCCATCCCTCAAGAGGAACTGGTCGCCCATGCAGTTCGCCGCGAACGGGACGTCCTCGGGAGTGACTGCGTCGTAGAGGATGCTGAGCACTCGCTCGCCCTTCCAGACCGGGTGCAGGTCGTGCCACGGCAGCCTGGATCGCGCCCCGCGAATGTGAAGGCCGCCGTCGATCGCGACGAGCCCGTCCACCGGTTCGAGGAGGCGAGCCAGTGCGACGGGAAGCTCGCGAGTCTCCCGGGAAGAATCCACGTCCGTCGGAGAAGGGCGCCAACGGATCCCCGGGAGATCGAGGAGGCCGACGAAGGAGGTCATCTCGAACGGAGCACGCTGCTCCGGAGGACGCGACCACGCAAGCGAAAGCGCAGCGATCAGCCGAGCGCGGCGGTCAGGGCCGCGGCGATGGTCTGCGCGTGTTCCTCGTTCCGCGCCTTGTCCGGACCCTCGATGAGGATCCGCACCTTCGGCTCGGTCCCGCTGTAGCGGACGAACACCCGCCCGTCCTTGCCCAGCTTGTCCCGGACCGCGTCGACCGCGGCGGTCACCTCCGCGAGTCCCTCGAGGTCCTTCCGCTCCTTGACCGCCAGAGAGAGCAGCGTCTGCGGCACCGGCTCGAAGATGCTCGTGAGCTCGGAAAGCGGCTTCTGCTGGCGGCACATCACCGCCAGGAGCTGCAGCGCCGCCAGCGTCCCGTCCCCGGTCGTCGCATGGTCCAGGAAGACCAGGTGACCGGACTGCTCGCCACCCAGGCTGTGACCCGCCCGGCGCATCTCCTCCACCACGTAGCGGTCGCCCACCTTCGTCCGCACGACCTGCACGCCCCAGCGGCTCACCGCCCGCTCCAGGCCCACGTTCGACATCACCGTCGTCACCAGGGTCCGGGTGCGCAGCCGCTCGCGCGCGACCAGCTCGCCGGTGCAGATCGCCATGATCGCATCCCCGTCGACGATGCGGCCCTTCTCGTCCGCGACGATGAGCCGGTCCGCGTCACCATCCAGCGCCAGGCCGAGGTGCGCGCCGTGCTCGACCACCGCCTGCGCCATGCTCTCGGGATGCACCGCTCCCGACGCATCGTTGATGTTCAGGCCGTTCGGCTCGCAGGCCAGGCAGACCACCTTGGCCCCGAGCTCCTGGAGCACCGCGGGCGCGGTGCGGTAGGCGGCGCCGTGCGCGCAGTCCACGACGATCTTCAGCCCGTCCAGCGTGAGCTCGCGGGGGAAGGTGTTCTTGAGGAAGACGATGTACCGGCCACGGGCGTCGTCGAGGCGGACGGCGCGGCCAATCTTGTCCGCGGTGGGGCGGATCTCGTCGATCTGCCCGCTGGTGACGAGGTCCTCGAGCTTCTCCTCGGTCTCGTCGGGGAGCTTGAACCCGTCCCGCCAGAAGAACTTGATGCCGTTGTCCTGGTAGGGGTTGTGCGAGGCCGAGATGACAGCGCCGGCGTCGGCGCGCATCGAGGTGGTGATGTTCGCGATGCCGGGCGTGGGCAGCGGCCCGACCAGCTCGACGTCCACGCCCATCGAGGTGATGCCGGCGGCCAGGGCCTGCTCCAGCATGTACCCCGAGAGCCGGGTGTCCTTGCCGATCACCACGCGGTGCCGGTGGTTGCCATTGCGGATGAGGAAGGCGAGCGCCCGCCCCAGCTGCATGGCGACCTCGGCCGTCATCGGCCAGACGTTGGCCGTCCCCCGGACACCATCGGTGCCGAACAGCCTGGTCTTCGCCTGGGCCTCAGGAAGCCTCATCAACCTCACTTTGCGCGACCCTCCCACCGCCCGTCACGCCACCCCGGGTCAGCTCCCATGCTAGGGACCGGCACCGCCCCCCGCAAGGCAAGGAAGGTGCCAGAAGGTGGGTCTCACTCCTCGAGCGTCGACAGGTCACCGGCGTCCTTGCCCAGCTCCTGGGCCCGGAGGAGCCGCCGGACGATTTTTCCGCTCCGGGTCTTTGGGAGCTTGTCCACCACCTGGATGCTGCTGGGGGTGGCGATGGGGCCCAGCTCGTGTCGGACGTGCTGCACCAGCTCGGCCTCCAGCTCGGGAGTGGCGTTGCGGCCCGCGCGGAGGATGCAGAAGGCCTTGATGCCCTCGCCCTTCACCGGATCGGGAATGCCGATGACCGCGGCCTCGGCGACCGCAGGGTGGCTGACCAGGGCGCTCTCCACGTCGGCGGTGCCGATGCGGTGCCCGGCGACGTTCAGCACGTCGTCGCTTCGTCCGAGCACGGTGAAGTACCCGTCCTTGTCCCAGCTGGCGACGTCGCCCGCGGCGTAGACCTGGCCGGGGATCTCCTCCCAGTACTGCCGCCAGCGCTCGTGGTTGCCCCACACCGTCCGCATCATGTGAGGGAAGGGCCGCCGGAGCGCGAGCACCCCGCCCTGCCCCTTCGGGACCTCCTTGCCGTCGGTGTCCACCACCACCGCGTCCACCCCGGCGAGCGGCAGGCCCACTCCGCCCGGCCGGGCCGGGATGCACAGCGGCGTCCCCAGCGCGGGACCACCGAGCTCGGTCTGCCACCAGTTGTCGGCGATGAACCCGCGCTTGCCGCCGTCCACCAGGTGCTCGAAGGCCCAGCGGCACGCCTCGGGGTTGAGGGGCTCGCCAGCCACGGCGATGAGGCGCAGCGAGGAGAGGTCCGACTTCGCCGGGATCTCGCCGCCGAACTTCATGAACATCCGGAGCGCGGTGGGCGCGGTGAAGATGACGTTCACCCGGTGCTTCTCCACCACCCGCCAGGCGATGCCCGGATCGGGGAAGTCGATCGCGCCCTCGCGGACGACGGTGGTGATGCCCTCCACCAGCGGCGCGTAGACGATGTACGAGTGCCCCACCACCCAGCCGATGTCGCTGGTGCACCAGAAGACGTCGTCCTCCTTGAGGTCGTAGAAGGTCCGGAGGTGGTAGGCGGTCCCCACCATGTAGCCGCCGTGCACGTGGACCACGCCCTTCGGCTTCCCGGTGGAGCCCGAGGTGTAGAGGATGAACAGCGGGTGCTCGGAGTCCACCTGCACCGGGGCGACGTCGGGCTTGCTCCGCTCGACGAGCTCCCGCAGGTCCACCTCGCCCTTCCGGAGCGGTCGCCGAGCCCCGGCGCGCCGCTGGAGCCAGAGGACGTGGGGCACGTCGAGACCGGTCAGGGCCTCGTCCACGATGCCCTGCAGCTCCACCGCCTTCCCGCGGCGGACGCCGACGTCGCCGGCGATGATCACCTTCGCCCCCGCATCCTCGATGCGATCGCGCAGCGCGCCGACGCCGAGGCCCGCGTACACCACCGAGTGGACGGCGCCGAGGCGGGCCACCGCGAGCATCGAGGCGATGCCCTCGAGGGTGAGCGGCATGTAGATGATGACCCGATCGCCCACGCCCACGCCGAGCGAGCGCAGCCCGCTGGCCAGTCGGGAGACGAGGTCCCGCAGCTCCCGGTAGGTGATGCTCCGCTCGGTCCCGTCCTCGTCGATGCAGACGAAGGCCGGATGGTCGCGGCGCGGGCCGTCCGCGTGCCGGTCCAGCGCGTTCTCGGTGATGTTGCACTTCGCGCCGAGGAACCACTTGTGGTCGGGCACGCGCCAGTCGAGCACCCGGGTCCAGGGCTGCGACCAGCGGAAGCGCCTGGCCTGCTCGCCCCAGAACCCCTCCGGGTCGGCGAGGCTGCGCGCGTGCTCGGCCCTCACGTCCTGGAGGTTGGCGGCGCGGCGGACCTTCTCCGGCGCCGGAATGCCCTCGCCCACTTCGAGGAGATGCTCGAGTGCCATCTCGGTCCTCCTGCCCACCGTCTCACGACCGAACAGGCCACGCGGCGCCGGCGATTTCAAGCGCTGCGCAGATCTTGCGGGTTGGGCAGTCGTCGCGCGGGTCAGGAGCGCGGCGGGCCCCAGAGAGCGCCGCCCTCCCGGGCACGGGCGATCGCGTCGGCCACCGCGAGCGCATCCTTCGCCTCGGCGACGTCGTGCACCCGGACCACGTCTGCACCCCGAAGCACCGCGACCGCGGCGATCGAGGCGAGGCTGCCAGGAAGGCGGTGCTCCGGAGGTCGCCCGCCGGAGAGGGTGCCGATGAAGCGCTTGCGGCTGGTCCCCACCAGGATTGGGCAACCCAGGACACGGAGATCGCCGAGATGCCGGAGCAGGAAGAGGTTGTGACCGGCGGTCTTCCCGAAGCCGATGCCCGGGTCGACCCAGATCCGACGCCGGTCGACCCCCGCGGCCACCGCGCGGGCGATCCGTCCGGAGAGCAGATCGGTCACCTCGGCGACCACGTCGTCGTAGCGCGGGTCCACCTGCATCGTCTCCGGCGTCCCCTGGATGTGCATCAGGGCGAGCGCGGCGCCGGCCTCGGCCACGGCGGTCGCGAGCCCCGGGTCGTGCCCGAGCCCGCTCACGTCGTTCACCAGCACTGCCCCCAGGCGGAGGGCCTCCCGGGCCACGGCGGCCTTGCGGGTGTCGACGGAGACGGGCACGTCGCTCGCCGCGCGGACGGCCTCGAGGACCGGGAGGACCCGGTCGAGCTCGACCTGGAACGGGACCTCGGCCGAGCCGGGACGGGTGGACTCCCCGCCGATGTCGATCAGGTCGGCGCCGGCCCCGGCCAGGTCGAGGGCGTGCCGGACGGCAACGTCGCGCTCGAGGTGCCGTCCTCCGTCGCTGAAGCTGTCCGGGGTGACGTTCACCACGCCCATGAGGAAGGTGCGCTCGCCCCAGCGGAAGGTGCGGCCACCGAGGACGGTCGGGTCCGGCGGGACGTCTGCCGCGGTGGCGGCATCGAGGGCCCGGGCCAGCTCGACCCGTCCCGCGCGCTCCGCGATGCGGGCGAGCGCCTCGAGGCCCGCGCGGGTCCCGGACACCGTCGCGCCTCCCGGGCGCCGTTCTGGGTCGGAGAGGATGACGGTGAGCCGTGGGTCTTCGATCTGCCGGAGGAACCGCGTCTCGGCCGCGCCGAGGCCTGTCACCAGGAGGAACGCCCGACCCACCGACTCGAGCAGCAGCTGCCGCGCCGCCGGGACGAGGCCGATCCGCTCCCAGACGGGCTCGAGCTCGTCGTCGCGGTCGACGTGGATGGGGCGGGCCAGGATCACAGGCCCGGAGTGCTAGCAGAGAACGCCGTCCGGAGCCGCTGAGCTGAACCCCCCAGACGACACTGCCCTCACCGGCCGGAGCCAGCGAGGGCAGCACGCTGCAGGGGGAAGACCCTGCCTTACGCCTTGTTCGGCTCGAGCGCCGGGAGCGGCTGGATCCCCTCGAGGATCCGGCGCTTCTCCTTCTCCTTGGGCTTCGACGCCTGGACCCGCGGCTTGGGCCGCTCTCGGGTGATGGTGCCACCCTGGACCAGGATCTCCACGTCGTCGGCCTCGAGCGTCTCGTACTCCATCAGCGCGTCGGCGATGCGCTTGAGGGTCTCGAAGTTGGCGGTGAGGAGCCTCTTCGCCCGCTCGTAGCAACCGAGGACGATCTCTCGGACCTCGCCGTCGATCTGACGGGCGGTGTCCTCCGAATAGTCCGGGCGGCTGGAGAAGTCCCGCCCCAGGAACACCTCGCCCTGGGCGCTGCCGAAGGACAGGGGCCCGAGCTTGCTGCTCATGCCCCAGCGGCAGACCATCGCCCGGGCCGTCTCGGTGGCGCGCTCGATGTCATTCGCCGCGCCGGAGCTCATCTCGTTGAAGACCAGCTCCTCCGCGAGGCGGCCGCCCATCGCCATGCAGATCTGGTCGAGGGTGGACTGGCGGTAGAGGTTGAACTTGTCCTCGGTGGGCAGCGACCAGGTGACGCCCAGCGCCTGCCCGCGGGGGATGATGGTGACCTTGTGGACCGGGTCACACCCGGGGAGGAGCTTCGCCACCAGTGCGTGCCCGGCCTCGTGCACCGCGGTGTTCCGCTTCTCCTTCTCGGTCATGATCATGGACTTCCGCTCGGGGCCCATGAAGACCTTGTCCTTGGCGGACTCGAAGTCGGTGTTGTCCACCCGCTCCTTGTTCTGGCGGGCGGCGAAGAGGGCGGCCTCGTTGACCAGGTTCTCGAGGTCCGCGCCGGTCATGCCGGGGGTGCCGCGGGCGATGACCTCGAGGTCCACCTCACCGGAGAGGGGGACGCGCTTGGTGTGGACCTGGAGCACGCCGATGCGGCCGTTGAGGTCCGGCCGCGGCACGACGATCCGCCGGTCGAAGCGGCCAGGGCGCTGGAGCGCCGGGTCGAGGACATCCGGGCGGTTGGTGGCGGCGATGAGGATGACGCCCTCGTTGCTCTCGAAGCCGTCCATCTCCACCAGGAGCTGGTTGAGCGTCTGCTCGCGCTCGTCGTGACCGCCGCCCAGGCCGGCACCGCGGTGCCGGCCGACGGCGTCGATCTCGTCGATGAAGATGATGCAGGGGGCGTTCTTCTTGCCCTGCTCGAAGAGGTCACGGACGCGGCTCGCGCCGACGCCCACGAACATCTCCACGAAGTCCGAGCCGGAGATGCTGAAGAACGGGACGCCCGCCTCGCCGGCCACCGCCTTCGCCAGGAGCGTCTTGCCGGTCCCGGGAGGGCCCATCATCAGGACGCCCTTGGGGATGCGGCCGCCGAGCTTGGTGAACTTCTTGGGGTCCTTGAGGAAGGCGATGATCTCCTCGAGCTCTTCCTTGCACTCGTCGATGCCGGCGACGTCGGAGAAGGTGACCTTGTTGTGGCTCTCGCTGAGGAGCTTGGCCTTCGACTTGCCGAAGGTCATCGCCTTGCCGCCCGTCCCCTGCAGCTGGCGCATGAAGAGGACGAAGAAGACGAAGAGGAACACCACCGGCATCCACTGGCCGAGGATGGTGAGCCAGAGGTTGTTCTGCTCCTCCTTCTCGTACTTCACGTCCACCCCGGACTCGCGGAGCTTCTGGAGCATCACCGAGTCCGCCGGCGGGCCGATGGTGCGGAAGCGCTCCTTGGTGTCCTCCAGCGTGCCGGAGTAGGTGTTTCCGCGGACGTTGACCTGTCGGACCTTCTTCTCCTCGATCTTCGACAGGAGCGCCGTGAAGGTGGGCTCCTGCACCTCGTCCTGGTTGCGATTGAAGATGTGGAAGAAGCAGACGAACAGGGCGATCAGGATCACCCACAGTCCGATGGTCTTGTAACTGGAACGCACGTGTGGACTGCCCCTTTCGGCCCCGGGCGCGACCCCGACCCCTTTCCCGGGGCCGAGATCCAGCATTCTGACGGGCCGTCCGGGCCACTCGCAAGCACTCGGACAGGCACGCCCGCCAAACGCCTATAACCAACCCTGCGCCACTGTGCTCGGTTGCGGCGACTCAGCGCTCGCCGAGCGGCTCCGCCCGGAGGAAGGGGCCCGGTCCGGGGTGGGCGTGTGGCCACAAACCAACCACCCAGAGGACGCGGCCCCGGGCGTCCGCCACGAGCGGCCAGCTCGCCCGCGATTCCACCGGAACCGACGCGTCCACGAGCACGTCCTGCACCCGCCGGGTCGGCCCGCCCTCCGGCCCCACGCGATCGCCCGGCATGCGGGCCCGCACGACGAGGGGTGGAGCACCGACCCCCGCGGGCACGCCCGGGCCCTCTCCCAGCCACACCCGGAATCCCCCGAACTCCACGGGAGCACCGTCGACGAGCTCTCGCGTGGCCGGCGCCGTCGCCGGGTCCCGCGGGAGCACGCGGACCCAGCCGCCCTCCGTCGCGAGCACCGCGCGCCCCGGCAGGCCGGTGCGTCCTCCGCCATCGATCGCCGCGGCCACGTCCCGGAGGAGCCGGTCCGAGACCGGATGGCCCAGCGCCTCGAGCCAGGTGCGGAGCGCCCGCGCGCGGATCGGCCAGGGCAGCGCACGGACCGCCACCGCGTCGAGCCCCGTGCCGTCCCGCACGCGCTCGAGGGCCTGCGCTGCCAGCCCGGCGAGCAGCTCCTCGTCCTCTGCCGCGGAGCGAGCGAAGCGCGCCAGCCGCTCGACGACCGACGGACCCGCGGCCTCGCGGAGCGCGGGAAGGACGTGGTGCCGGATGCGGGCCCGGAAGAGGAGCGGATCGGCGTTGGTCGGGTCCCTCGCCGGCACGAGGCCCGCCGCGGCGACGAGCGCCTCGGTGTCGGCCCGCCGCACCCCGAGCAGCGGACGGAGGAGGTTCGGAGCATCCGCCCGGATGGAGGCTGCACCCCGGAGCGCCGAGCCGCGCGCCAGCCGCATCAGGAGGGTCTCGGCCTGGTCGTCGGCGGTGTGCGCAGTCGCGATGGCGGCATAGCCATGCTCCCGGGCCATCCGCTCCAGCGCGGCGTAGCGGGCCGCCCGGGCCCGAGCCTCTGCTCCCGGACCCGGACGAAGGGACAAGGACTCGGTGTGGAACGGCAGACCCAGCGAGCGGGCGAGCTCCCGGACCCGTGCCACCTCGGCAGCCGCCTCCGGTCGCAGCCCATGGTCGACCGAGCCCACCCCGGTCCGACCGCCCGCCACCCCGGCCGCCGCCACCAGGAGAGCGAGCGAATCGACCCCGCCGGACACGGCCACGAGAATTCTTCCAGCCTGGCGCTCGAACGAGGCCCGAACCGCTCTCTCGATGACAGCTCGGCTCGTCGGGTCGTCGGGCATGCGACAGCCATCCACACGTGGGAGGTGACATCGCACCAGTCGGCAGGTTGAGACCAGTCGATGCCGCCCTTAGAATGACAGTCAGTTGGTGGCAGTGGCGACGGGGGTGAGGAATGGGCGAGCCACCCCGCGAGTTCTGATTTTCGAAAATGGATGAGTGTTGGGCCTAGGGGTCCCCCCCCTCCCCCTCTGGGCCCACGGGGGTCGCAGGGAGTCATCTCTGCCGCCCCTTCTTTCCCGGGCGCCCCGGTTCCCCTCGCGGGAACCGGGGCGCTCGCTTTTTCGGAACTCAGCCAAATGATTGACCGTTCCGCACGCGTGGCGGAGACTCCCCCTCAGAGCACGTCGGGCACCTCCTGTGGACATGCGTCCGACGTTGACTTTTGACCTGACCCTGGGAGCACCCAAGAGATGGCCGGAACCGACAAGCGCAAGCAGAGTTTGTACTTCCCGGAAGAGATGCTTCGGGAGATCCAGGAGGAAGCCACGAGGCAGGATCGCTCGCTCTCCTGGGTGGTGCAGCAGGCGTGGCGCATCGCCCGCGAGCGCATCAAGGCCTTCCCCGCCGTGAACGATGTCACGGGCGAGCCCGCGCTCCCCGACACGCGCGAGGAAGCCTGATGCCGGGCACCGATCACCGGAAACAGTCGCTGTACTTCCCCGAGGAGATGCTGATGGAGATCCAGCACGAGGCGACGCGGCAGGACCGCTCGCTCTCCTGGATCGTCCAGCAGGCCTGGAAGGTCGCCCGCGGCGACATCCAGAAGATGCCCTCGGTGAACGACGTCCTCTCCGGACGGTGACGTGACCCATTGACCGCCGGGCTTTGTGTCCGGCGGCGCACGGCTCGACGATCGACGTCGTCGCGCGAGCGGCTAGGCGGCCTCTGCTTCCAGCTTGAAGCCGCTCCGCTCCAGCATCTGCTTCAGCTCGGTCTTGTGGATGGCCTTGGTGTAGGCCTCCTGAGGCTCGACCAGCTTCTTCTTCACCAGATCGAGAAGGGCGTCGTTGAGCGTCTGCATCCCGACGCCCTTGCCGGTCTGCATCATCGAGGGAATCTGGAAGGTCTTCCCCTCCCGGATCAGGTTGGCGACGCTCGAGGTGGCGATGAGGATCTCCATCGCCGCGACGCGGCCTCCGCCGATCTTCTTGCACAGCGTCTGGGTGATGACGCCCTTGAGGCTCTCGCTGAGCATCATCCGGATCTGCTCCTGCCGGTCGGCGGGGAACTGGTCGATGATCCGGTCGACGGTGCTGGGCGCGGTGTTGGTGTGCAGCGTGCCGAAGACGAGGTGACCGGTCTCCGCGGTCTCGATCGCGATGGCGATGGTCTCGAGGTCACGCATCTCGCCCACCAGGACGATGTCCGGGTCCTCGCGGAGGGCCGCGCGTAGGGCGTGCTTGAACGAGCCGGTGTGCACCCCGATCTCGCGCTGGTTCACGAGGCAGCGGCGGTTGGGGTGCACGAACTCGATCGGGTCCTCGATGGTGATGATGTGATCGTCCCGGTTGCGGTTGATGTGGTCGATCATCGAGGCCAGGGTCGTGCTCTTTCCCGAGCCCGTGGGCCCAGTCACCACCACCAGGCCCTTGTTGAGGAAGCACAGGTCCAGCACCGCCTGCGGGAGCCCCATCTCCTGCGCGGTGCGGATGGTGTTGGGGATCTGCCGCATCACGCTGCCGATGCCCTTGCGGTCCTCGAAGACGTTCACGCGGAAGCGGGCGCGGGGCGTCTCGTAGGCGAAGTCCGTGTCCTTGATCGACAGCCACTGCTCGCGGTTCTTCTCCGGGGCGATGGAGAAGAGCATGTCCTTGAGGCGGCCGGTCGCGAGCGGCGGATAGCCCTCGATGGGAGTCATGTCCCCGTCCACCCGGATGATGGGCGGGGTGTCGGAGGAGACGTGGAGGTCGGAGGCCTTCCGGTCCAGCATGTAGTTCAGGAGCTGATCCATCGCGGCCCGGGGATCGGCCGACGGGCTCGGCATCCCACTTGCCGCAGGGGCGGACGGCTTCGCCGCGGCCTCGGGAGCGGCAGCGGGCGCCGGGGCGGCCTTGCCCGCCGGGGCTGCGCCTCCAGCCTTCCCTGACCCGGGGAGCTCGCGGAACTGGATGTCCTTGGGCACGCCCCGGCGGATGCCGGACTGCGAGCCCATCGGGATGCCGGGCTGCGAGCCGGTGGGGATGCCGGTGGCCGCAGGGGTCGGGGGCTTGCCCGGGTTCACCGCGCCGGGAGCGCCGTGCATGTACTCGTGGAGCATCTCGGCGGCGGAGGCGAGCTCGATGGCTTCTCCCGCCTCCTCGCCGCTCCTGTCGGCCGGGCGCACCATCGCCCGGACCTGGCCTCCGTTGCGCTCGAACCTCACCGCGACCCGGCCGGCGGGCGCCCCGTACTCGAACGTCGTCAGTCCAGGGGCGGGGAAGACCGTCCGCATCTCGCTCGGGACGACCTCGGAGAAGATGCCGGCGATCTGCTGAGCGGTGAGAAGCTGCCGCAGGACCGGGACGTCGCCGGCCCCGGTGCGCATGACGGCCGGAGAGCCGGTGTCGAAGAGCAGCTCGGTGCCCTCACGCAGGAGTCGTTCGAAGATCGGATCGAGTCTCGCCACGGCTCCGGAGTGTACGTCAAACCGCCTCGCTGCTCGCCTGTCCGGCAGGGGGAGGCTCGAACCGGGCGATGAGCGGGACGTGGTCCGACAGGCCATGGAACGGTCCGCGGCCAAAGGGTTCCGTGCCCGCGAGATCCACCCACCGGATGCCGTTGCCTCCGAAGAGGTGGTCGAGGTGCATCCGGAGTCGGAAGAAGCCCGCGGTGGGGAAACCACTGTGGGAGCGATCGATCTGCTTGAGCGACTCCTGCGCCCCCGTCCATCCCACCTCTTCCGACAGGTACCGGTACACCGGTGACGCCGGGGAGGAGTTGAAGTCGCCACCGACGACGAACGGATCTCCGTTCGCGTGCCCCTGGACGAAGCTGGCGAGCTTCTTGGCCTCGATGAGCTGGTTGAGGCCGAAGCCCATCTTCTCCTTCTCGCTCCAGAACTCGCGGGTGAAGGGCGTGGGCAGGCTCAGGTGGGTGTTGAAGACGTGGAACGCTCGGCCCGAGGCCATCGCGAGCCGCACGTGGGCGCAGATGCGGCTCTGCTTGGTGTCCTTGAGCCGGGCCACGTGGTGGTGGGTGATGGAGTGCGGGCTGCCGACGTTGTGGCCCTCCACCCGGAGCCGGTTTCGATTGACGATGACCGCGAGCCCGGTCGTGTAGAGGGTGGTCGATCGGAACTGGTAGGTGTGGGCGCGGAAGTGGAACGCGTCGTAGGGGAACACCAGCTTCGCCCGCGCGAAGGCGCTCTCGAACGCGACCATGAACGATTCGAGCTGGGTGTTCGTGCCGCGGAACGCGAGCGTGCTCCTCAGCGAGCGCGTCTCCACCTCCTGCAGGCAGATGACGTCCGCGAGGGGGGTGAGGCTGGCCAGCTTCAGTGCGATCTTCTCGAGCGAGGTCCGGGTGGTGGCCAGGCCGCGGAGCGCGTGACCGAAGTACCGGACGTTGTAGCTGACGATGCGGAGCGGCCGCTCGGACATGGGGGGTGAGGAAGCCTCCCAAGAATATGCCGTCCGCGACTAACGTGCGTTCTCATGGGAATGAAGGACGCCCTCGAGCGGCTTCTCCGGCTCAGGGAACGCAAGGCCGAGATGGGCGGCGCCCAGCGGGTCGAGCGCCAGCACGGCCGCGGAAAGCTGGATGCCCGGCAGCGGCTGGCGCTCCTCTTCGACCCGGGCTCGGCCCAGGAGCTGGGGATGCTGGCCTCGGCGGAGGGGCGGCTGCCGGAGGAGGAGGATGCCGCGAAACCGACGGCGGCGGACGCGGTGATCACGGCCTTCGGGACGGTGGAGGGGCGGCCGGTCGCCGCGGCGATCTACGACTTCACGGTGCTCGGCGGGAGCATCGGGGAGGTCGGGGAACGAAAGGTGACGCGGCTCCGGGACCTGGCCCTGAAGAACCGGACCCCCATCGTGTGGCTGGTGGACTCGGGGGGCGCGCGGCTGGAGGCCGGTGGCGAGGTCGATCCACGCCGCCTCGCCGGGTTCGCGGACACCGGCTACCTATTCCGCGAACAGAGCGTCCTGAGCGGGGTGGTGCCCCAGGTGGCGGCGATGATGGGGCCGGGTGCGGCGGGGACGGCGTACATCCCCGGGCTCGCCGACTACGTCCCGATGGTGAAGGACATCGGGAGCATCGCGGTGGGCGGCCCGGCGCTGGTCAAGAGCACGGTGGGCGAGGACGTGACCGAGCAGCAGCTCGGGGGGAGCAAGCTGCACAACGAGGTCTCGGGGGTGGCGGACGGGGAGTTCGCCGACGACGGGGCGTGCATCGCGGCGGTGCGGGAGTACCTGGGCTTCTTCCCGTCGCACTGCGGGGAGAAGCCGCCGCGGCGCCCGACGGCGGACCCGGCCGACCGTCGCGACGAGTCGCTCATGGCCGTGGTGCCGGACAACCCGCGGCAGGCCTTCGACATGCACAAGGTCATCGTGCCGATCGCCGATGACCGGAAGTTCTTCCCGCTGAAGCCGCGGTTCGCGCGGAACATCATCACCGGGCTCTGCCGGATCGATGGATGGAGCGTCGGGGTGGTGGCGAGCAACTCGATGTTCCTGGGAGGCGTGCTGGACGTCGCGGCGTCGGACAAGACGGCGCGGTTCGTGGCTCTGTGCGACGCGTTCCAGATCCCCCTGCTCTTCCTCCAGGACGTCCCCGGCTTCCTGGTGGGAACGAAGGCCGAGCAGAGCGGACTGATCCGCCACGGCGCCCGGATGCTGCAGCTGGTGTCGAGCGCCACGGTGCCGAAGCTCACGGTCGTGGTGAGGAAGGGCTTCGGGGCCGGCTACTACGTGATGAACGGGCGGGCCTACGAGCCGGACCTGCTCGTCGCCTGGCCGGACGCGGAGATCGGGATCATGGGCGCGGAGGGGCTCGTCTCCATCGGGGCGAAGAAGTTGCTGGAGCAGGCCGAGAGCCCCGAGGCGGCGAAGACGATGAAGGACGAGCTGGCCGCCGGGCTCCGGCCTCACGTGCGCATCGATCGCGCCGCCGCGATGGGGATGGTCGACGACGTCATCGACCCCCGCGACACCCGGAGGGTGCTGGCGATGGCGCTCCAGCGGACGGCGAACAAGCAGGTGGAGCGGCCGTGGCGACGCCGCGAGGTCCCGCCGTTCTAGTCAACCGTCGGACAGCGCGTCCTCGACCTCGATCAGCAGATACTCCCCGAAGCTGTCGGCGAGCGTGACCGGATCCTCGTACTCCGAGGAGAGCTGCACCACCGGCGCCTCCCCCGTCGGGTCGGGATGCCCGGTGTCGAGGCAGTCGTGCGAGCCGTCCCCGAGCGTACCGATCATCACGTAGCGCGGGTCCAGCCCCGAGCGGCGGGCCTCCAGCGTGAGCGCGATCGCGTCCGGCACCCGCGCATCGGCGAAGTCCTCGTCGATGACGCCATACACCTCGAACCCGCCGACGTCCCCGGCACCGAGGTCGAGCAGGAACTGCCGGTAGCTCGGCGGGAAGCGGAGCCCGAGCGCGGCCTCTGCGCGGGAGACCAGTGATTCGGGCTTCGGGCCCGCGAAGTCTCCCCCGCCGGCCTTCGCGATCAGCTCCCGGGCTCGCCGGTACTTCTCCAGGCTCATCTCGCGGAAGCCTAGCGCGGCTGTCCGCTTGCGGGACGCCTCTTCCCAGCACGTGACGCGCTTTTTGCGCTGCACGCCCGACGAGCCACCGTCCCGGCTGGCACGGGTGTTGAACCGTCGGTCTCCGTGCTTCTCTCTCGCCTCCGCTCCGCCGTCCGCCCGCTGCTTGCGCGGCCAGGCTTCTCCGCGGTCGTCGTGCTGACTCTCGCCCTCGGCATCGGGCTCAACACCGCCATCTACACGGTGCTCGACGCGGCGCTGATCCGCACCCTCCCCTTCCGGGCCCCGGAACGGCTCATCCGGGTCGACCAGGTCCAGCTCGACCACCAGGGCCGCAACTTCGGCTACTCCTGGCCGGGGTTGATGGAGCTCCGCGAGCGTGCCGACGTCTTCTCCGGGGTCGCGGCGTACACCGACCACGTCGCGCCCGTGCGGCTCGGCGACCGGACGGAGATGATCTCCACCGCCCCGGTCACCGGGAACCTGCTCGAGGTGCTCGGGGTCCGTCCGCTGCTGGGCCGCGCCTTCCGACCCGACGAGGAGGGGCCCCAGGCCCCGGCGCTGGCGATGGTGACCCACGCCTTCTGGCGCGAACGGCTCGGTGCAGACCCGGCGGCGGTCGGCCGGAGCATCACCATCGAGGGGAAGCCGTACACGATCGTCGGCGTCCTTCGTCCCGACTTCCGGTGGCCTGGCGTGGACACCTCGCCCGGCGGGGCAGTCCTGCCCGAGATCCTCATCACCATCGTCCCGCCCGGCGACAACGCCACCCGCCGCAACGCCACCTGGCTGGGCGTCGTCGCCCGCCTCCGGGACGGACTCTCGCTGCCCCAGGCGCAGACCCGTCTCGACGCGCTCGCCGCCAGGCTCCGCACCGATTTCCCCGTGGACCAGCTGCACGTCGGCGTCCAGGCGGTCCCCCTCCGCGACGCGCAGGTCGGGTCCGTCCGCCCGGTGCTCCTCGTCCTCTGGGGCGCGGTGGTGCTGCTGCTCGTGCTCACCTGCGCCAACGTGGCCAACCTCCTGCTCGCCCGGGCCGTGTCGCGCGAGCACGAGATGGCGGTTCGCTCGGCACTCGGGGCCACCCGGAAGGACCTGATTGGCAAGCTCCTCGGGGAGAGCCTCGTCCTCGGCCTGGCCGGGGCGGTCCTCGGCTGGGCCCTCGCCCGGGCCGCCCTTCCGGCCCTGACCGCGGGGATTCCCCCCGCCCAGCGCGCCGCCCTGCCCTTCCTCCAGGACCTCCGGCTCGACTCGGCGGCGCTCCTCTACTCCATCGGTCTGGCGATGCTGACCGGCGTCCTCTTCGGCGTCGTTCCCGCTCTGCGCCTCTCCCGGAGCGAGCTGGCGACGACGATGAAGGAGGCGGGGCTCCGCAGCGGCACCCCGGGACGGCACCGGGCGATGCAGCTCCTGGTCCTCCTCCAGGTCTCGCTGGCGGTGATCCTGCTCAACGGCGCCGGCGTCTTCGCCCGGAGCCTCTCCTCGGTGCTGTCGGTCGACCCGGGCTTCCTTCCCGAGGGCGTGGTGGTGGGCAACCTGTCCCTCCCGCGCCGGAACCTCTCCGAGGCCGAGGTGCTCGCGGTGATGGACCGGGTGATCGCGGCATCGGCCTCGGTGCCCTCGGTGAGCGCGGTCGGCGTGACCACCCACCTCCCCGGCACCACCGCCTCGGGCCGGATGGGGCTGCGCGCTGCGGGGACGGCCGACCCCACGACCTTCGCCACCTCCCGCATCGTGACCGACGGGTACTTCGAGACGCTCGGCGTCCGCCTGCTCCGGGGCCGCCTCTTCGGTCCGCAGGACCGTCCCAAGACGCTGCCGGTCGCGGTGGTGAACGAGACCTTCGTCCGGCTGCACTTCCCCGGGCGCGACGGGCCCGGTGAACGCTTCCAGCTGACCTACAAGCCGGACGGGGAGATCTTCACCGTGGTGGGCGTGGTGCGCGACGAGCGGCTCGGCCCCATCGACTCCGCGCCACCCGAGGCCTTCTACATTCCCTGGCGCCAGAACGCGTTTGCCGACCTGTCGCTCGCGCTGGCGGTCCACAGCTCGCGGGGAGCGGCGGTCATCCCCGATTTGCACCGGGCCGTCGTCGCGGTCGACGGCGACATTGCCCTCCAGTCGCTCCAGGCGATGCCCGCGATGCTCGCCGACAGCCCCGCAGTCTTCGGCCGCCGCTATCCGGTCTGGCTCCTGGGCGTGTTCGCCAGCTGCGCGACGCTCCTGGCCGCCATCGGGCTCTTCGGCGTCCTCTCCTACGTGGTCGGCGAACGCACGCACGAGCTGGGCATCCGCATCGCCCTCGGCGCCGCCCCGCGCGCGGTCATGCTCGACGTGGCCCGCCGGGCGCTTCCCGCGGTCCTCGGCGGCCTCGTGGTGGGCGTGCTCGCCTCGGCCCTGGTGGGAGGCGCGCTGCGCGGGCTCCTCTTCGAGTCTCGCGGCTTCGATCTGGCGGTGCTCCTCCCCGTCGTGGCCGCGATGCTGATCACCGCCATCCTTGCGCTCCTGGTCCCGGCGCGCCGGGCGGCCACGGTGGACCCCTCGGTCGCGCTCCGCGCGGAGTGAGCGAGCGCCGGCCGTCGCTCAGCGGTGTTCCCGCGCGGCGAGGATCAGCTCGGTGCGGCGCTCGTGGAGCGTGCTCTCCAGCCCGACCGGGTAGCGGTGCGGGTTGAGCAACCGCTTCACCCCCGGGTGAAAGAGCGCGAGCTGCTGCTGGACCCGCGCCCGGATCGCGTCGAGCGTCTCGGGTTCCGAGGTCCGCCTCCCCTTCCGGGCCACCGGGACGAGGAGCTCGGTGAAGGCGACGTCGTCGGGGAGGGTCCGGCGGCGCGTCGAGTCGAGCGGGTCGATCAGGGTGCGGGTCGGCCGGGGGATCTCCTCGTCGACCAGCATGTCCGCCACCGCGCCCTGCGCGTCGGCAAAGCGGCGGACCTGCAGGCGGCCCGGCGTGGAGATCTTCGCCACCTGCTCGGAGAGCTTGATGCGCGGCTGCCATCTTCCGCCCGGCTCCCGCACCATCGAGAGCTTGTAGACCCCGCCCAGCGCCGGGTCGCCATGGGCCGTCACCAGCCGCGTGCCTACGCCCCAGACCCCGATGGTCGCGCCCTGCAGCTTGAGGCTCTCGATGAGGTGCTCGTCCAGCTCGTTGGTGGCGTAGACCTTCGCCTCGGGAAACCCCGCCGCATCCAGCATCCGGCGGGCCTCGTTGCTCAGCCAGGCGAGATCTCCCGAGTCGATGCGGACGCCGAGAAAGGGCTTGCCTCGCGCCTTGAGCCAGCCGGCGATCTCGATGGCCCGGCGCACGCCCTCCAGCGTGTCGTAGGTGTCCACGAGGAACAGCGTGTTCCCGGGCATCGTCCGCGCGTAAGCCTCGAAGGCCTCGCGCTCCTCGTCGAAGAGCATCACCCAGCTGTGGGCATGCGTTCCCTTGACCGGGATGCCGAGCAGCCGCCCGGCGAGAACGTTGGAGGTCGCGGCGCAGCCTCCGATGTACGCGGCGCGCGCGGCGGAGACGCCGCCGTCCGGACCCTGTGCCCGGCGCAGCCCGAACTCGAGCACCGGGTCTTCTCCCGCCGCGAGGCAGATGCGCGCCGCCTTGGTCGCGACCAGGGTCTGGAAGTTGACCATGTTCAGGACCGGGGTCTCGAGCAGCATGCAGGGGATGACCGGCCCGGTGACGCGGAGCAGCGGCTCCTGGGGGAAGACCACCGTGCCCTCGGGGACGGCGTCGACGTCGATCTCCATGCGGAGGCGCGAGAGGTAGGCGAGGAACTCGTCCTCGAACAGCGGCGCGCTGTCCGCGCCCCGGAGCCCGGCGAGGTACTCCACGTCCCCGGGCTCGAGGCGGGCGGACTCCAGCAGCTCCAGCGCCATCTCCAGGCCCGCGGCCACGGTGAACCCGCCGTCGAACGGTGCCCTCCGGAAGAGGAGGTGAAAGACGGTCTCCCGCCGGGCCGCCCCCGAGGCCCAGGCCGCCGCGGCCATGGTCAGCTGGTAGAGGTCCGTCAGGAGCAACAGCGACGGCCGGTACAGCTCGGTGAGCAGCGGCATCCGGAGGCCCCTCGTCCGTCCTGCAAGGCGCTATATCCGCCGACGATGGCCGCCGAGTCCACCGAGGAAGCGCTTCGCCAGGCAATGGACGCCCTGGGGCGGACGGGGTTGCTGTTCATGCACGATTCCCGGAAGCCGAGCCTGACGGCCCTGGTCGCGGGCGCGCCGATCAAGGGCTCCTGGTGGGGTCACCCGGCCGGCAGGCGCATCTTCCAGGTGGCGAGCGCGCTGGAGGACGGAGGGCAGGCGCTGTTCGTCCCGCTGCTCTCGGCGAAGGTCACCCTGGTGCACCGGCGGCTGTGGCCGGCCCTGGTCAGCGTCGGCGAGGCGCGCCAGCCGTGGCAGGTCGACCCGCTCACGCCGAGAGCGGCGGAGCTGCTGGACGAGGTGAACCGGACCGGGCGGGTGCGAGCGACGGGCCCGAGCTCGAAGGCCCTCGCGCGTGCGCTGCTGGTGCACGCCGAGCAGGTGCACACCGCGGGCGGCTCCCACGCCACCGAGCTGGTCTCGTGGCCGGCCGTGCGCAGCGCGCGGGAGATCGCCGAGCGGCTGGACCCGGACACCGCGCGCCGCGTGCTCGAGGAGGCAGCCGAGGGGCTCGACGCCGTCTCTGGGCTTCCCTGGGTGCGGAACCGGACGGACTAGGCTTCAGCAGCTCAGCCGAGCCGGAGGAGCTCGCGCGCCTGACGGGGTGTGGCGATCTCCCGGCCCTGCGCGCGCGCCCGCTTCGCCGCCTCGGCGACCAGCTCCCAGTTGCCCTTCGCGAGGACGCCCTTGCTCACGTAGACGTTGTCCTCGAGGCCGACGCGCCCGTTGCCGCCCTTCGCCGCGCCGAGCTCGGCCATGGGGAGCTGGTGCCGCCCCACCCCGGCGACGGTCCAGGTGCTACCGGCCGGGAGCGAGCCAATCATGAAGTCCAGCGCCCGCTCCGAGGCCCCCAGCGAGCCCGGGACGCCCAGGACGAAGTCGTAGTGCGCCGGGAGGTCCACCAGCCCCTCCTTCGCCAGCCACTCGGCCTGCTCGATCATCCCGGTGTCGAAGCACTCGATCTCCGGGCGGAGGCCGAGCGCCCGGATGCGGCGGGCGATCTCCTTCACCAGCGGCCGGGGATTGCTGAACACGTCGTCGCCGAAGTTCACCGTGCCGGTGGTCAGCGTGGCCATGTCCGGCCGGTCGGCGCCGGTCAGCGTCAGCGGTCCGCAGCGCTCGTCGGCGGTCATGCCCACCGCGCCCCCGGTGGAGGTCTGGATCAGCACGTCGCAGCGCGCGCGGATGGCCCGGATGGCGGCGCGGAAGAGCTCGGCGTCCTGGGACGGTTTGCCGTCGGCGGTGCGGACGTGGAGGTGCACCATCGCAACGCCGGCCTCACGGCATTTCGCCGCATCCTCGGCGATCTCCTCGGCGGTGAGGGGGAGGTAGGGCGTCTGCTCGCGGCTCGTCTCCGCTCCCACCATCGCCGCGGTGATGACGTACGGCGGCGCGCTCATCGCTTCCCCCGCTGCTTGTCCAGCGGCACCACGCACGTCCCCGTCGCGCGGCACACCAACGTGGGCTTCGGAAGCACCTCGGCCGCCGAGGCGGACACGTCGGGGAGGGGCCGGATCACCTTCCGCGCCTCGAAGCGCATCTTCCGGCTCGTGCGGCCGACCTCGGTGATCTCACCGACCGCCTCGATGAAGTCGCCGGCGAAGACCGGGGCAAGGAACTCGACCGAGTCGTAGGCCCGGAACAGCCCCTCGTCTCCGTCCTGGAGGATGCACAGCTCGGTGGCCACGTCGCCGAACAGGCTGAGCATCCGCGCGCCGTCCACCAGGTTTCCGCCGTAGTGGGCGTCGTGGCTGGACATCCGCAGCCGGAGCACCGAACGCACGCTCATGTCGGCTCTCCCTCGAAGTGCAGATCCTCGGGCTCCTTGCCCATCTTCTTCAAGAGCGCGTGGACGATGTAGTTCGCCACGTCCGAGGGCTTGGTCCCCGGGCCGAACCCGGCGTCGAACCCCAGCTCCATCGCCAGCTTGTGGTCCACCCGCGGCCCGCCGAGCAGGAGGATGGTCTTCCCCTTGAGCCCGTGCGCCTTGGCGACGTCGATGAACTGCCGGCTGTTGTCCTTGTGGACGTCGCGCTGGGTCACGACCTGGGAGACGAGGATCGCGTCGGCCTTCTTCTCCTCGGCCTTGCGGATCAGCTCCTCGTTCGGGACCTGGCTCCCGAGGTTGTAGGCCTCGAACCAGGGGTACCGCTCGAGGCCGTAGTCCCCGGAGTAGCCCTTCATGTTGAGGATGGCGTCGATGCCGACGGTGTGCGTGTCGGTCCCGGTGCACGCGCCGAGCACCACCACCCGGCGGGCGACGCGGTCCTCGATGAGCTTGTTCAGATCGTCGAAACCCAGCTTGCGGAAGACGATCTCCGGGACGTCGATGGTCGCGTAGTCCAGCGAGACATCGGCTCGGGCGTAGACGACGAAGAAGGTGTAGTTGTCCGCCGCGGGCTCGGCTGCGGCGACCTTCACGTCCACCAGCCCCAGCCGGGTGCAGAACAGCCGCGCGGCCTCCTTCGCCTTGTCGGAGAGCGGGACCGGGAGCGTGAAGGAGATCTGGATGACGCCGTCGTCCCGGCGATCCCCGTAGGCGCGGATGAGATGGGATTCGCCGGCCATCAGCGCCCCTCCAGGATGTCGAGGAAGGGGTTGAAGTAGTCCGGCGACTTCTCCAGCACGCCCTCGAGGCCCTTGCCCCCGGTCTCGCTGCGCTTGACGTCACCGAACCGGCCCAGACCGATGGCGGCCACCAGCCCGTCCTGACGGCACTCCTCGAGCAGCTCCATCGCCTTGCCGAAGACGAAGCGGGCGCGATTGGCGATCTTCCCGTCCTCGCGAACGACGAACTCCTCGTCGATGCCGCGCGCCGCGCGGTGGATGTAGCCGGCCGCCTTGAGCGCCACATAGCGGTCGCCCAGCAGCGGGGTGTGCATCGCCTCGGTCATCATCCCCAGCAACTGGATTCCCTGCCGGGTCCAGATGGCGACCAGGTCCGACATCACGTCGTAGGCGTGACTGAAGAAGATGTCCGTCTCCTTGTGCTTCGTGGGCGGCATGTACTTCAGCGGCGCGTCGGGGAAGCAGCGGCGGACGAGCATCGCCTGGCTCAGCTCGAGGAGCAGCGTCTCCGGCCGGTGAGGGTCGATCTCGTAGCTGTGCCCCAGGCCCAGCTGCCAATCCCGAAGTCCGGCGCGCTTCGCGAAGGCCTCGTTGATGAACTGGCTGGCGATGACGGTGTGCGCGGCGTCGTAGGCGTCGGCGGTGGTGATGTAGTTGTCCTCGCCGGTGTTGATGATGATGCCGGCGAGCGCGCAGATGCGGCGGCTGAAGTACTGGTCGATGAACGTCCGACGCATGTTGATGTCGCGGAACAGGATTCCGTACATCGCGTCGTTGAGGAGCATGTCCAGCTTCTCCCAGGCGGCGGCGAAGGCGATCTCCGCCATGCACAGCCCCGAGGAGTAGTTGGTGAGCTGGATGTAGCGCTTCAGCCGGCGGGACTCGGCGTCGAGGGCCTCCCGCATGATCCGGAAGTTCTCCTGCGTCGCGTAGGTCCCGCCGTAGCCCTCGGTCGTGGCGCCGTGGGGAACGTAGTCGAGGAGCGACTGCGCGGTGCTGCGGATGACCGCGATGATGTCGGCGCCGGCCTGGGCCGCGGCGCGGGCCTGATCCACGTCGTCGTGGATGTTGCCGGTCGCGACGATGACGTACCGGTGCGGCGCCGGCGACATCGGGAACTCGCTCTTGAGCGCGTCGCGCTCGTCGATGCGCCGGCGGAGCTCGTCGACGGCGGCCTCGGCCTCGCGGCGAACCTCCTCGCGCAGGTTTCCCTCCACCTCGGCCGACAGGGGTGCCAGCTTGCCCGCGGGCAGCGCGGCGATGCGCTCCACCGCGTCGAGCGGGCTGGCCGCCCCGAGCTGGAGCGCCCGTCCGTACCAGTAGGCCGCGCCGCGGTTGAGGACGCCCGCCGCCTTGAGGCGGTCGGTCATGAGGTTGGTCAGGGGGATGCCGCCCGGGCCGGCGTCGGCCATGCCGAAGAGGCGCAGCACGGTCCGCTCCACCGAGATGGTGGTGTGCCGCCGGATGAGATCGAAGACCGGCTCGATGACCTGCGAGGCGATGCCGCGGGCCTGGGCGACCTGCGCGTCGTCGACGAAGGGTCCTGGCATGACCGCTCCGCCTCTAGCGCACACCCTCGACCCGAGTCCAACGGCCACGCCGCTGACCCGCTGCATCAGCGCAGTCATTCGCACCCCGGCACAGCCCTGTTGTTAGGTCCGGCCGCCGCGCGAGACTGATGCAAGCATGGACTTCGAGGAGTGCCTGCGCGTTCACGGCCCCGCGCTCTGGCGGGTGATCGCCAGCTACGCGCCGGTGGGTGCGGAGCGCGACGACCTCGCCCAGGAGGTCCTCCTCGCCGTCTGGAAGGCTCTCCCCCGCTTCCGGGGCGAGAGCTCGCCGAGGACCTTCGTCCTTCGCATCGCCCACAACCGCTGTCTCTCGGCTTCGTGGCAGCGCGCGAGACGACCGGCGGGCTCCGAGGGCGAGCTGATCCGCCTCCCCGACCCCCGGCCTCCAGCGGACGAGGAGCTGTCGAGGCAGCAGCGCACCGAGCGCCTCCTGTGGCACGTGCGGACGCTTCCGCTGGGGCAGCGCCAGGTCCTCACGCTCGCGCTCGAGGGTCTCTCCCATGCGGAGATCGCAGAGGTGGTGGGCATCACCCCGGAGAACGTCGCGGTCCGTCTCGGCCGGGCGCGCGAGACGCTCCGGTGTTCCATGGAGCGGGAGGCGGCATGACCGGCTGGGAAGCGCTGCAGTCCACCTGGGCAGGCGGATCCGGGGTTCTTCCCGACGTCCGCGCCCGCGCCGAGCAGGAGGCCCGGCGCCATCGCCGGTCCGGGGTCAGCGTCTTTGCGCTGCTCGCGGGCGCCTCGCTCTGCACTCTTCCCGCCTTCGCGGCTCCGGAGGGCGTGGTTCACCTCATCGGCTGGGCGATGCTCGGGTTCCTGGCGGCGATGGGGGTCGGGTTCGTCGTCATCCAGCGCGGGGTCGGGTCGCCGGACGTGAAGGGTCCACGGGAGGCCATCGCGTTCCTGGAACGCCGGCTCGCCGGCGAGCGCCGGGTCGCCCATCTCTCCCGATGGGTCTACCTGGCGCTGTGCATCGTCGGCACGGTCCTGACCCAGCTGCTCTATGTCGAGCACGGGTCTCCCCTGTCGGTGCGGCTCATGACGCTTGCCTGCTTCGTGTTCGGCCTCACCGTGACCTTCACCGCGCCGATGTGGTTCGGACGGATTGCCCGCCGCCGGCAGTCCGAGATCGATCGGTGGCGAGGCTGGGTGGAGGAGCAGAACCTCTGAACCTCCGCCAGGTGGTCGCCCGGACGCGCATTCGCCGTCACCTCCGGACGGCTCGGGCATCAGCGTCTGGGTGACAGAACGTCCCCGAATCCCCTCGCCTCGCAGCGTCCGCTGCGGTCTTCTCCCCCGGAGACGGAGGACACCCCGCGATGAGTGAGCCGTTGAAGGCGTCCGGCCCCGAGCTGTCCAGGGGAATCGAGCTGTCCGACGTCCCCGACGGCGGAATGCTCACCGCACAGGTGCAGGGCGCGCCGGTGGTCGCCGTGCGCCGCGGCGAGGAGGTCTTCGTCCTGGCGGCGTCCTGCGGGCACTACGGGGCGCCGCTCTGGGACGGCGTCTTCCTCGGCACCGAGCTGCGCTGTCCGTGGCACCATGCGCGATTCGACGTGCGGACGGGCGAGGCGGTGAACCCGCCCTCTCCTCGCGGCATCGCGACCTGGCTGGTGGTCCGGGAGGGGTCGCGCGTCCGGACCGGCGCCAGGCGGGAGCCGACGGCTGCGAAGGCCGCGATCCGGAACACGCCGTCCTCGGTGCTGATCGTCGGGGCCGGCGCCGCGGGCGATTCCTGCGCGGAGCAGCTCCGCCGGCGCGGCTACGACGGGTCCATCACCCTCGTCGCCAGGGACGGCGAGGGCTGGCCGATCGACCGCCCCAACCTGTCCAAGGACGTCCTGGCCGGGAGCGCTCCCGACGAGTGGCTCCCGATCCGCGGCGGCGGGTACTACGAGGCCCAGCGAATCGAGCTGGTCGAGGGGGAGGTCAGCAGCCTCGACACCGGAGCACGGGTGGCGCACCTCGCCGGTGGGCGGACGATCCCCTTCGGGGCTGCGCTGCTCGCCACGGGTGCGTCGGCCATCCGGCTTCCGATCCCGGGAGCGGACCTGCCCCATGTCCACCTGCTCCGGACGCTCCCGGACATGAAGGGCATCATCAGCGCCCTCCGGCCGGGCCAGAAGGCGGTGGTGATCGGCGCCAGCTTCATCGGGCTCGAGGTCGCGGCGTCGCTGCGGGCGCGGCAGCTGGAGGTGACGGTCATCGCGCCGGACACGCGGCCCCTGGAGCGGGTACTCGGTCCGGAGCTCGGCGCCTTCGTCCAGTCCCTGCACGAGGAGAAGGGCGTGCAGTTCCGGCTCGGCCGAAAGCCCGCGAGCATCACCGCCTCGACGGTGACCTGCGACGACGGGTCGACCGTCCCGGCCGAGCTCGTGGTGATGGGCGTGGGCGTCCGGCCGAATCTCTCGGTGGCCGAGAAGAGCGGCCTGAAGGTCGACCGCGGCGTGCTGGTCGACGCAAATCTTCGAACGAGCGCCCCCGGTGTCTGGGCAGCGGGCGACATCGCTCGATTCCCCCGCGGGGACGAGTCGTGGCGGATCGAGCACTGGGTCGTCGCCGAGCAGCACGGCCAGGTGGCGGCACGGGACATGCTCGGCGTGGGCGCCCCCTACGGGCACGTGCCGTTCTTCTGGAGCCAGCACTACGACGTGCCGATCAACTACACCGGGCACGCGGAGGCCTGGGACAAGGTCCAGGTCGCCGGCTCGCTGAACGACCGGAACGCGCTCATCGCCTACTGGCAGAAGGGCCGCATCGTCGCGGTGGCCAGCATCTATCGGGACCGGGACAGCCTGCTGGCCGAGGACGCGCTCGGCAGAAACGACCAGGCGGCGATCGAGCAGCTGATGCGCTCGGTCACGTGACCGCGACGAACAGCCGGCACGTCGCAGCGTCGCCTGCCGGCCGTGGAGCCCGACTCAGAGGTAGCGCGCGGCGAAGAAGTCCCGCAGCCGCGTGTCGCTCCGTAGCAGGTCGAGGGTCAGATCCGCATGCCCCGGCACGTACCCGTTGCCGATGAGCATCGTCAGGTCCTTTCCCACTCCCTCCGCCCCCAGCGCCGCCGCGGTGAAGGACGTCGCCATGGAGAAGAAGATCGCCGTTCCGCCGTCGCGGGAGGACAGCACCGTCGCCATCTCCGTCCCGGGCACCGACGCGCAGTTGATCACCAGGTCGCAGAGCGCACCGCCGGTCGCCGTCCGCACCGCCTCCAGCACGTCCACCGCCTTCGTTGCATCCACCCGAAGGCTCACGTCGGACACCCCGAGCTCGGCCAGCGCCGAGAGCGCCTTCTCCGAGACGTCGAGCGCCAGCAGCTGACCCTTCCCTCCGGTGCTCTTCCGCGCCTGGGCCAGACACAGCGCCCCGCTCTTCCCCGCGCCGAGCACCGCGATCCGCATCCCCGGCCGGGCGTAGCGAGCGACCAGCGCCGGCGCCCCGCACACGTCGAGCGCGGCGAGCACCAGCGTCTCCGGCATGTCGCCCGGCACCCGCGCCCAGATCCCGCTCGCGAAGAGGATCGCGTGTCCGCGCACGTCGACGCGTTCCACCTCCATCCGGACGCCGCGCACCTCGTCGATGACCAGAGGCGTGAGGGAGAGGCTCACCAGCGTCGCGATGCGCTCGCCCGGCTTCACCTTTCCGTGCGCGGGATGCTCGACGCCGACCTCGCGAACGCGGCCGAGGAGCATTCCGCCCGAGCCGGTCACCGGGTTCTGCATCTTCCCCCGGCCCCGCACGATCTCCTCGATGCGCGCCACGACCGCCTCCGGGCCGCCGCCGCACGATTCGCGGATCTGCTTGAAGGACGCCGCGTCGACGTTGAGGCTCTCCACCTCGATCAGCATCTCCGAGGGACGGATGGGCAGCGACGGATCGAGTCGCGCCGCGCGCTGCGGGAGCACGCCGGGCTCGCCCACCACCCGGCCCAGTCCGTAGGGATCGCTCGTCACGGGAGCGCACGCTCGCACGACCCGGCTCCGGCCGTCACCCCTGGTTTCGCGCGAGCCGGGGTCCGAGGAACGCCAGCGACCGGTCGTAGCGGTAGGCCGTGCCCATGTGGCCGTCCTCGTACTCCTCGTGGACGACCGTCGCGCGGCCCCCGGTGACCATCCGCGCCAGCATCCTCGCGCCCCAGTTCAGCCCGAACTCGTCGCGCGTGCCGCAGTCGATGAAGACGCTCTCCAGCGCCCGGAACGCCTCCGGATCGCGCTCCACGAAGCGCACCGGGTCCTCCGCGAGCCAGGAGCTCCACACCCGGTCGTCGACCCGCGCGGTCGCCGGGTCGAACGGCAGCGCGACACCGAGCGGACGCTCGGGATCCGGCGAGTATGCCGACGACATCGCCAGAAGGTTGACCACCGCGTGGTCGTCGCTTGCCATGCGGGTCTCGCGGATGCGTCGCTGGAAGCCGTCCCACCACGGCTGCACCCCACCCGCGCGGGCGAGGGCCGAGGCGGCCTTCGGGAACTCGGTCAGGTAGCAGTACTCGAAGTAGGAGTCGGCCGAGTGCGAGGCGATGTGCCCGAACACCCCCGAAAAGCGCCGCGCCAGCTGCCAGGTGGCGTACCCGCCGGAGCTGCGTCCGGCCACGGCACGCGAGGAGGGCGAGCGGAGCGTGGCGTAGGTCCGGTCGACGTGGCCGAGCACGTCCTGCACCAGCATCTGCCCGTACGCGCCGTTGCCGGGCGAGTCGATCCACTGGCTCCCGCCGAGCGAGGTGAAGCCGTCGGGGAAGACGGTGATGAACGGAGGGACGCCCGAGGCGAAGAGCGCGTCGATGCGGTCGAGGATCCCCGGCCCGAAGGGCGCGGCGTTGAACCAGCCGAGCGCCGAGCCCATGAATGCGTGCAGCAGGACCACGACCGGATATCGGGGCCCACCGGGCGCGTAGCCCTCTGGGAGATAGACCGGGCACGGGCGCTCCGCCGGATCCCCGCGTGGGTTCCCGGCGAGGGCGGCGCAGCGGAGCGTCTGGATGTCGAGGCGACCGCGAGGCACGGCCGCGCAGTCTGCGTCAGCTTCCGGGCTTCGGGAAGCGTGCCATGACCGCCTGGAGGTCGGTCCAGGCCGACTTCTTCTCCGCCGGGTTCCGCAACAGGTAGGCCGGATGGAAGGTGGGCATGAGCGGAATGCCCACGTACTCGCGCCACTGGCCACGGAGCCGGGTGATGGGCGTGTCGGTCCTGAGCAACGTCTGCGCCGCGAACTTCCCGAGCGTCACGATGACCGACGGGCGGATCGCGTTCAGCTGGGCCTCGAGGAACGGCTGGCAGGCCTCGATCTCGTCCGGCTCGGGGTTGCGGTTGCCCGGCGGGCGGCACTTCACGACGTTGCAGATGTAGACCTCGTCGCGGGTGTAGCCCATGGCGGCGATCATCTTCGTCAGGAGCTGCCCGGCGGCGCCGACGAAGGGGATGCCCTGGTTGTCCTCCTCCGCGCCGGGTCCCTCGCCCACGAAGACGAGCTTGGCCTTCGGATTGCCCACGCCGAAGACGATGTTCTTCCTCCCCGAGCAGAGCTTGCAGCGCTGACAGTCGCCGAGCGCGCGGCGGACCTCCTCGAGTCGCGGCGCCTCGCCGGAGTCAGAGGCAACCGCAGGACCGGGCGAGGTGCGCGACGGCTCGGCGATCCGGGACCTCGCCGGAGCCACCGCCGGGAGGGCCGACGCCCCCACACGCGCAGGTGCGGCCACGGGAGCGCTCACCGGCTGCAGCGCGACCTCGGTCGCGACCTCGGCGTACTCGACGACGACGGGCGGGTTGCTGGACCCCTCGACGGTGACCTCGACCGACATCGCCGCGGCGATCGCGCCGAGCGCGCCGTCCATCGAGGCGTGGAGCTCCTCTCCCGCCACGTCCCGATGCCAGCCGAGGTAGCGGCGCACGTCCGCCAGGACCTCGGCCAGCGCCTCCGCTCCGGGAAGCGCCGCGTCCGCCACGTTGGGTCTCCCTCCGATCCCGGCTTGCGGCCAGGGAGGGCTCACCCTCGCATCCTGATCCGACAGGCCGGGCGCGTACGGCGGCGGATCACCCTGACCGCGTCGTGCTGGAGCGGAGCGCGTCGGAGAGGAGACGGCGAAGCTCCTTGACCGGCGGAGGCTCGTAGCGCGCGGCGTTCCGGGCCAGGGTGACCACCCGCTCCATCCGCGGAGAGGTGATTGCGACGGCCTTCAGCGGAGGGCTGGGCACCTCCAGCGCGCTCCGCGGCACCAGGGCGACTCCCAGCCCCGCGGACACGAACGCCCGGACCGTCCCCATGTTCGGCGTGGAGAAGCCGATGCGTGGGGCGAAGCCGGCCCGACGCGTCGCGAGCAGGAGCATCTTCCTGACCGTGGCACCGGCCCGGAAGCTGACGAAGGTCTCCTCGCGGAGCTCCTCCAGCTCGACGCTCGCCCGGCCCGCCAGCCGGTGCGCCGGTCCCACGACCAGCACCACCGGCTCGGTCTGGAGCCTCGCCAGCGAGATCGTCGGACCTGCCGCTCGCATCCCCACCACCGTCGTCCCGACCCGCCCGAGATGGAGGAGACCCAGGTCCACCTCCCCTCGCCGGAGCAGCTCCAGCACCTGTCGGGTGTGTACCTCGCGGAGGACGATGCGGGTTCGAGGGTGATGCTGTCGGAACGAGGCCAGGAGGCTCGGGAGCCGTCCCTCGACGAGGGTCTGCAGCGCACAGCCGATCCGGACGGACCCGCCCTCGACGCCGGCATGGGTCCGCATCTCCTGCGTCGCGTCCTGGACCGAGAGGAGGATCCCCTCTGCACGGGCAACCAGCCGCGCGCCGGCCTCGGTCAATCCCGAGGTGCGATTGGTGCGCGCGACCAGGAGGACACCCAGCTCTCGTTCCAGCGAGCGAATCTGCTGCGAGAGCGCCGGTTGCGCGATGCGGAGCCGGCGGGCCGCACGGGTGAAGTTGCCTTCCCTGGCGAGGGTCAGCAGCGAGCGGAGGTGCCGTAGCTCCACGATAAGGTTGACCTATCACATCATCGGGCATCGATATTGGCTGCTTACCGCGGCCGAGCGTATCGATTCACCCCTGGAGGTCGCCATGGACAGCGAGCGCGTCGGGCTGAGCCGGAGAATCGTGTTGCAGGGAGCGGCGGCAGCGCTGGCGATGCCAACGATGACCCGTGGGGCGGGGGGACCGGGCCGTCCTTCCCAGACTCCGGCACTGGTCGTGCTCTACCTGAACGGCGGACCCGCCGGGCTGTTCAACAGCGCCGGGTCGTTCGTCGAGAAGCGCGGCTTCGGCGTGACACGGGACAACGTCCGGCCAGTCGGGAACGGGCTGGTGGTCGACGCCCCGACCCTCGGCACCTTGCCGGCCGCGGCGCTCGGTCACATGGCGTCGATCAACTTCCGGCACGGGCTGTACACCCACGACCTGTCCCGGGCGGCGCTTCTGCAGACCGGCAGCCGGAGCAACCTGCTCCTCGTCGCTGGAAGCGTGACCAGCCCGGCGCCGATCCACTGCGCCGTGGTCAACAACCTCGGGCTCCCCGTCGGCGTGGACCGGTCTCCTCCCGCGGAGAACGGCGTGACGTTCGAGCACGTGCTGGACCTGCGCGCGATTCCGGTCCTCGTCGACCCGGCGCTTCCCTCTCCCGACCTCGCCCAGATCGCCGCCGCCTACGGGGCCAGCCCGGCGGCCACCGCCATCTCGGACGTGAGGACGACCCTGACGGCAGTCGAGCTGCTCGTTCGCGGCGGAACGAGCGTCGTGTTCGCGCAGCCGGTGTTCGTGGGCCGGGCCGATCGCCAGTTCGACACCCACAGCGACGCCGAGGGGGTGAAGGCGCGAGACATCATGTCGTCGATCATCGGGGAGGTGCGGACGTTCGTCGCCCGTGCGATGGAGATCCCCGGGCGAAACGTGGTGATCGCGTTGATGGGCGAGTTCAGCCGCACGGTCGGGGAGTCGGACCACGCACCCGGTGGCACGACGACCGTCATCGGGAAGCACGTCCGGACGGGCACCGGGGGGCCGCAGACCGCCGGAGGACTCCCACCACCGACCAGTCCCCCGCCTGCGGGGCTCTGGGCGTATCTGGCCACGGTGCTCCAGCTCAAGGAGCATCCGTTCGGGGTCAACCCGCATCCGGAGCTTGTGGTCTGACCTCCGGGGCGACGCCGCTCAGGGCGTCGCGACCGCCGCCGCCGAGCGCAGCGCCGCGATCCGGTCCCACAGCCCGGCCGCGACCGCGTCCTTCGTCCCCGACAGCTCGAGCCGGCCGCCGGCGCGGTCCACGATCACCACCGAGTTCGTGTCCACGCCGAAGCCCGCGTCGGAGCGGCTGACGTCGTTCGCCACGATGAGGTCGAGGCCCTTGCGCAGGAGTTTCGCCGTGGCGTTCTCCACCACGTTCTCCGTCTCAGCCGCGAAGCCGACGATCAGCGGCCGGCGGGCCAGCCCGCGCCCCCGCTCCGCAGCCAGGGCCAGCACGTCCGGGGTCCGGAGCAGCGCCAGCGGAGCGTCCGCCGCCGGGTCCTCCTTCTTCACCTTCTGGTCGGCCCGGTGCGCCGGCCGCCAGTCGCTCACCGCCGCCGTCGCCACCAGCACGTCGGTGTGCTCCAGCCGGGGCAGGACCGCGTCGCGCATGTCCTCGGCGCTCACCACGTCGACGATCTCGAGGCCGGAGCGATCCACCGCCCCCACCGGTCCGAGGACGATTGTCACCTGCGCCCCGCGTGCTCGCGCCGCCCGCGCGATGGCCAGCCCCATCTTCCCCGTGCTCGGGTTGCTGATGAAGCGCACCGGGTCCAGGAACTCCCGCGTCGGCCCGGCGGTCACCAGGACCCGCGCGCCGGCGAGCGGACCCTCCCCGAGGAGCTCGGCCGCCGCGTCCGCGATCTGCTCCGGCTCGCTGAGCCGTCCCGAGCCGACCTCGCCGCACGCCAGCAGCCCCGCGCCCGGACCGACGAACCGGTAGCGCGCGTCCTTCGCCAGCACGGCGAGGTTCCGCTGCGTCGCCGGGTTCTCCCACATCGCCGTGTTCATCGCCGGCGCGAGCAGCACCGTGCCCCGGTAAGCCAGCAGCGTCGCCGCGAGCGAGTCGTTCCCCATCCCCGCCACGATGCGGGCGAGCAGGTCCGCCGTCGCCGGAGCCACCACGAACAGCTCGCTCCACCGGGCGAACTCGATGTGCCCGAACGCCGCCTCCTGGGTCGGATCGAGGATGTCGGTGAGCACCGGGTGTCCGGTCAGCGCCTGGAAGGTCAGCGGACCCACGAAGGTCGTCGCGGCCGGCGTCATGGCGACCCGCACCGTCGCGCCCGATCGCTGGAGCGCGCGCACGAGCTCGGCTGCCTTGTAGGCCGCGATCCCGCCACCGACGCCGACCCCGATGCGTCGGCCCTGGAGCACGCTCCGGTCCATCTCGCGGAAAGGTGTAGCCCCGGGCCCCGGGCCCGGCAACTTCACAGCGAGAGCCGAGTCGACCCCGACACCTGGACCGTCCTGGTCAGGGGCGCACCTTGACGGAGACCGACCACGGTCCACGTCCCCGGAGTGAGCCCGTCGAAGCGCGCCGAGCGGTCCACGCCGAACACCAGCTGGCCCTCGCCTCGCGGCCCCGGTCTGCTGGCCGAGTCAGGCGCCGCCGCGATGCCCCGCTCGATCCAGAGCGCCTCCAGCGGGGACGACACGTCGATCTCCAGCGACGCCGAGCCGGTGGTCGGGCCGAGCACCACCTCCCGTCCGGGGAGGCGGACGAACCAAATCCGCCCCGGCTGCGCGTCGGTCGAGATCCGGTAATCGCCGGCCAGCGCGTTCCCGCTCGCCGCGCCGTCGGCGCCGGTGGTCCAGGCGTAGCTCCGCGCTCCGGCGAGCTGCACCGCGCGGCCCGCGGCGGGAGCCCCGGACGGACCGAGGACCCGGATCCGCACCGCCTGCTCGCCGACGAGCGCGATCTCCACCGGACCGGCGAGGGTCGCGTCCGCGCTTCCGGCCAGATCTCCCTTCGACGCGAGGACGCGCAGCGACGTGCCGGCTTGCGGCTCGCGGATGGAGAGCACGAAGGCACCGGCCCCATCGGTCCGCACCGTGTCGGCCCCGGCGCTCACCGCGGCATCCGCCACCGGCTGTCCACCGAGCGTCACCCGACCCCTCAGCTCCGGCGCGGCCTGGAGCCCGATGTCTCCGAGCTCCGAGACCGTCGAGCCGGACTGGACCGAGCGGGTCTGCATCCCCGGAGCCTCGACGCGGATCTCGATCTGCCCCTCACGCGGCTCGAGCGGCACGGCGAAGCGACCGTCGCCCGCCTGGAAGGACCGCCCGTCGACGGAAAACGACGGGAGCGGAGCGCCTCCCGGACCCACCACCCGCCCCCGGAAGACGAGGCGATCGCGCACCACCACCCGCAGCCCGGCCTGCCCCGCGCGCGCCGTCACCGGTGCGTCCAGGATGAGGTCCGGCGTCCGGGCTGTCAGGCGGTAGTCGCGGCCGGGCCGCAAGCCCTTCAGCGTGAAGCTCCCATCCGGTCCGCTGGTCGCCGGGAGGCCCTCCGCGTCCTCCACGCCGACGAGGACCCCGCCGACGGGCGCGCCGCCGCGGTTCACCACCGTCCCGTGCACCGCGCCCACCACCGGAAGGAAGAGCTGGACGCGGGAGACGGTGCCCACGTGCGTCTCGAGCTGAACGTCGCCGCGGGCTCCGGAGTCCACGGAGAGCGCCTCGACCTCGAGCTGGCCCCCCGGCAGGCCGAGGAAGCGCATCGTGCCGTTCGCGTCGGTGGCGCGATCGGCATGGAACACCAGCCCGTCCCCTTCGCGCTGCCGCACCGTCACCACCGCGCCGGCCACCGGGCGCCCCTCGGAGAGAACCCGCACCTCGAGCGCGGCCCGCGGCTCGAGCCGCAGTCGCACGTCCATCGCCGGCACACGCACCTCGGCGGCGGCGAACCCCAGGTCCGAGTGGTGCGCCTCCAGACGCACCGTCGCCCCGTCCTCGAGCTGGAGCCGGAATCGCCCATCGCTCCCCGTCCGCGCCTCCACCCCGCCGGGGGCGGCGACCACCGTCACCTCCGGGGCCGGCTTCCCGTCGGCCCCGAGCACCTGCCCCTCCACCGCCGCCTGCCGCACCGGTGGAGCCGCCACCGCGCCCGGGGCGCCGGCGGACGCCGTTCCGCGCTCCGGCGCGACGATCGGAGCGGGCCGGTGGAACCGGAGCTCCCAGACCCCGAGCACGAGCAGCACCGCAACGGCCGCGAGACCCGGCCAGAGCCGCCGCCGGGGGTAGGTGGGCCGCACCTCGAGCGATCGCGGGCTCACCTCGTCGTCACTCCTCGGCGAACGGCTGCACCGCCTGCGCGGCGGCGAGCTCCTGCCGGACCTCGGAGAGCTCGTTGTTGGTGGCCCGGAGGCGGTCGGACAGCACCTGGACGAAGCTCCAGAGGAGCTTCACCGCCAGGATCGGCTCGCGCTTCATCAGCTGCATCAGGTCGGCACGGGCGATGACCATCGCCCGGGTGACCTCGAGCGCGCGCACCGTGGCGCTCCGTGGCGCGTGGTCCACCAGCCCCATCTCGCCGAAGTGCCCTCCGGCGCGAAGCTCGGCCACCCCCACCCCGCCGGTCTCGACCCGCACCCGGCCGCGCACCACGATGAACAGCTCGTCGCCGGAGTGGCCCTCGACGATGATCTCCTCGTCGACGGGAAAGCTCCGGGTCGAGGCGATGGAGAGGATCGCCGTCTGCTCCTTGTAGGTGAGGTGGCGGAAGATGGGGATGCTCTTCAGCACCTCCATCCTGCTGGTGGTCTCTTCCAGCTCCTCGAGCGGCGCACCGCCGTCGGAGATGCCCACCACCACCGCGGTGACGTTGTCCTTCCCGCCCCGCTCGTTGGCCAGGGCGATCAGCTTCGCCGGGAGCTCGGCGAGCGGAATGCCCTCGATGACCTTCGGCAGCTCCTCGTCCGGGAGGTACCCGTGGAGCCCGTCCGAGCAGAGCAGGAACAGGTCCCTCGGGAGCAGGTCCACCATCAGGGTGTCGACCTGGACCGACTCCTGGATGCCGACGGCGCGGGTGATGACGTTCCGCAGCTGCGAGGCCTGGGCCTGCTCCCGGGTGAGCGTGCCCGCCTTGACCTGCGCGGCGATGAGCGTGTGGTCCTCGGTGAGCCGGTGAGCCTGGCCTCCGCGGAGCAGGTACACCCGGCTGTCGCCCACGTGGCCGACGATGGCCTTGGTCCCGGCGAGCACCAGGCAGACGAAGGTCGTGCCCATCCCCCGCTTGGTCGCGTCGGCCGTCGCCAGCCGGTACACCTCGGCGCAGGCACGCTGGATGGCCGTCTCCACCAGGGCCGCCGCCGCGGCGCGGGCCTCCGAGGTGCTGGCCTGGGTGAGGTCCTCCAGGGCCTGCCGTCCGGTGCTGAGCTGCTGCCGGACCACCTCCACCGCGCGCTGGCTGGCCACCTCCCCCGCGGCATGACCTCCCATGCCGTCGGCGACGACGAAGAGGCCCAGCTCCGGATCGACGGCGAAGGCGTCCTCGTTGTGCTGGCGCTTCCGGCCGACGTCGGTCAGGCCGTAGGCCTCGGCGGTCAGGGCCACTGGCGCGCTCCGCTCATCCCTCGAACCGTGCGGCGGAGAATACCTCAACGCCGAAATCACCAGGACCGATCCGTCCCTCGCTCGCCGCGATCATCCGGTCGACCCAAGCAGTCTCGGCGTTCGTTCGGCCCCCTAGCGCCAGTTGAAGAAGAGGCCGCCCGAGAAGCCGCCGATGTCGTTCGGCGAATAGAGGCGCGGGTCCTTGCTCCATGGCTGTGCGACACCGATGGTGAGGCCGATGACGACGCGGCCGACGCGGTAGCCGCCCTCCAGGCGCCCCTCCACGGTCCCGGCGGTGCTGGTGTCCTCGTGGATGGGCGGACCTCCGAAGATGGGATTCACGTAGTTGCCGCCGAAGATGGTCACCCCGGCGGTGATCCGCCCTCCCACGTGCCAGCCCTGAGCCCAGTCGCCCTCGTAGGCGATGCCCCCGAGGATGTGCCACTGATGGAGCTCGGTCAGGGGCGGGTCGGCGTTCTCGTTGGTGACGCTCCGCTTGCCCACCGCCCACCCGCCGCCGCCCTCGATGATGAGGTTGAGGCTGTCGATCCGCTGCTGGACCACCGGAATGTGCCAGGCGATCCGGAGCTCGGGGGTGATGTTCCCGTTCTGGAAAAAGGTGAGGAACGCGACCTCCCGGGGGAGGTAGGCGGGTACCAGCGCGGGGGGCTTCTCGGCGACGCGCTGGGCGAGGGCCGGGGCTCCAAGGAGGACGGCTGCCAGGAGGGCGACAGGGGGGGCTCGGCGCATAAGTAGGCTGTCGGCTTGGCAGTTTTCCAAGGACATTGTCAACGGTCAGGGGCGTCGATTAGAGACCCGCCTTCGTGGTCGGCACATACCCCACGATGCCGGTGCGACCCACCCCTTCCAGGGGAGACAGGGAGCCGGCGCGAGGAGTCTCACCAGGACATGGCACTCAAGACCATCAAGGCCCGTGCGGCACAAGCCGCCGAGCTGCTGGAGTCGTTGAAGCGCATCGCACGAGTCCGGAGGGAAGCCTGTAGCTCGCCCGTGCTGGTCGTGTACGGGCAGAACGAAGCCGCGAACATCTACTTCGAGGGCGAGGACGGGACGCCGCCGAACGGCCGGAACCACTGACCGGCGACACCCCCACCCTGTTTCCTTGAGTTCGCGGATCCTTGTGTGTAGAGCCCGGGGGGTTCCGAACCGCCTTTCATCTCCGGGGTTTTCGCGTTGCTCGTAGCGCTGCTGGCCCTCACCGTCGCGGCGCCCACCTGCGGCCCGCTGGACCTCCAGACCGCCCAGGCGCTCGCGCTCGCGCGGAGCGACGAGGTCGGCATCAAGCGCAGTGAGCTGGCGGCCGCGGAGGCGGACAAGGCCGTCGCCTTCGCCATCCGGTTCCTTCCGGAGTTCAACGCCAACATCCCGCTGGGCGTGGTGCCCGGGGCGCGGCTCACCGATCCGACCAACAAGAACGACATCACCCAGATCAAGGCCGGCAGCAACCGCGGCATCACCGACCTCGGCCCCTTCATCCGGGTGGAGGTGAACGCGCTGCAGCCGCTCTGGACCTGGGGGCGACTGCAGGCGGCGAGCGACGCAGCGGAGGCCGGGGCGAAGGCGCGGGGCTACCTCGTCGACGATACGGCCAACGCCATCCGGACGCGTGTCCTGCAGCTGGTGATGGGAATCCGTCTGACCAGCCGGCTCCTGGCCATCGGCGCCGACGTTCAGGGTGCGCTGAAGGAGGCCGACGCCCGGGTCCAGAAATCGTTGAAGGCGAACGACGGGGAGATCACCCCCGAGGACCGCTACCGGATCGAGATCTTTCGAAGCCAGCTCACCCAGCGACTCGCGGACGGGGAACGGGCGCTCCGCGTCGCGCGGGTCGGGCTCGCCGCCACCCTCGCGATGGAGCCCGATCAGCTCCAGCTCCGGGACGATCCGCTCCCCGACACCGCGCAGATCAAGTCGCCGGACCTTCCGCTCGCGCTGTCGGACTCCGAGCGGATGCGCCCGGACCTCAAGGCGCTCGACAACGGCATCCTGGCCAAGGAGGCGGACGTGAAGGCCAGCCGGGGCGAGCTGTTCCCTCAGGTGGGCCTCGTCGGGCAGTTCGCCTGGTCGCGCGCCCCGGGGCGAGACATCATCACCAACCCGTACGTGGGCGACTACTTCAACGCGCTCACCATCGGCGCGGCGCTGGGCATCCGCCAGAACCTCTCCTTCTGGACCATCATCACTCGCACCAACAAGAAGGAGGCGGAGCTGGACACGCTCCGTAAGCAGCGGGCAGGAGCGGTGCGAGGCATCCACGTCGAGGTGGAGACCGCCGTGGCGGACCTGAACGCGGCCATCACCAAGCGGGAGGCCTCGGCGAAGGCTGTCACTGCCGGCCGGAGCTGGTTTCGCAGCGCCACCCTGAACTTCGGCGTCGGCGTGGCCGACGGTCGCGACCTCATCGACGCCTACCGGGGCTACGCCGAGGCCCAGTTCGGCGACGCGCAGGCGACCTTCGACCTGCTGGCCGCGCAGTCGCGCCTGGAGCAGGTCACCGGCAAGATGCCGCCCACGCCCGAGCTGAACTGCCAGATGCCCTGAGCGCCGGCTCCGGTCGGTCTCACCGGGACGGCTGAGCCTCTGCCTCTCCCGCATCGAGCTGCCCGAGCGCCTTCACCTGCGCCTGCACCAGGTCCGGGTCCGGCCAGCGGTCGAGCAGGACGAAGTCCGCGTAGTCGGCCTCGCTCCGGGAGTTGGTCGCATCACCGTCGGTGAGCACGCCGAGGGCGACGAAGTCCGGGACGTCCTCCAGCTTTCCGCCGTAGTAGCGGACGAAGTCACGCCGGGGATCGACGGTCTGGGTGTGCCACGTTCCCGTCTCTCCCCCGCTCCGGAGCACCACCTCCCGCTTCGCGAAGAACATGTTGTTGGCCAGCTCGCAGCTCCGGCCGGCCGGGCCCACCGAGTTCCAGACGTACTTGATGACCATCACCTTGAGGCCGGCCTTGAAGGTGGCGAAGACGCCGGCTGCCGCGTCGCCGACGTCGGGGTTGCAGTCGTCACCGCCCTTCGGGAAGGCGCGGACCCGCCAGCGCCAGCGGATGCCGGCGAGCGAGCGGCGGTACCGCTGGGGTGCCTCGATGCCCCGGACCATCGTGTCGAAGGGCGGCCGGTACCGGGCGGCGAGGTAGGGGCCTTCTGGCCCGGACTCGAAGGCGTAGTAGTCGTCCTTCCCCGAGCTCTGCTTCACGACGCCGAAGCTGCGGATGTCGAGCGGGGTTCCGTCGCTCGCGGGCGCCGAGAGCAACAGGCTGATCAGGACGGAGAACACGTTCGTTCGAGACTACAACCGAGGAGCGAGAGGTGAGAGATCCGCGGGGGCTTTCGCAGCGCGGTCGGTCGTGGTAACCCCCGCGCCCCGGCAGAGCCGGAATCGGCTAGGTAGCTCAACTGGTTAGAGCGACGGTCTCATAATCCGTAGGTTCCCGGTTCGATTCCGGGCCTAGCCATTCGCCCAACACGCGCACTCGATCCGTCGCGAGGACTCTGAGAGGACCCCCGAGCCGGCGCATCGCGCGCTGTGGGTCGAGCGCATGGATCCGTCGGCGGCCGTGCTGCCGCTTAATTGACAACCTCCCAGGACGCGGGAACCTCGGGCCACCGGCGCGACAGACCTGTCGCAACCGGAGAGGAGCTCGCCCGCATGGAACCCAGCCCCACCGCCCCCGAGGCCACCGCCCCGGCCGAGCAGACCGGGGATCCGGACGCCAGCTTCACGGTGAGCACGCACGTGCTCGTTCCCGAGGAGGACGTCCGGCGGCTCCGGGCCCTCTCCGCCCGCACCCGGGTCGCGCAGAGCGACTACCTGCGGGAGGCCGTGGAGGACCTGCTCAAGAAGTACGGCGTGGAGCCATGAGCTCCGCGGCCGACCGCCTGGAAACCCAGGTGTTGCCCCGTCCCGCCCCGAAGATCCATCCTGCGCTTCGCCCCGACCCTCGCCCCCGCTCGAGGGCCGAGGGCATCGTGGAGGCGATCCAGGCATGGCTCGACGGACAGCTCTGAGCATCGTGGTGGCCGTGCTCGCCCTCGGGCTCGGCTCATGCGGCAGCAAGAGCTGGTCTTGCACCTGGCAGTGCACCTCGAACGACACCAGCGGGAACGCCACCTACCCCGATGGACCGGATCCGACCGACCAGTGCACGATCGACCACGGAGCCGGTTGCAACGTCTTCAGCTGCAGCTGCAGCCAGTAGTCGCTACCCCGCCGTCGACGACGCGTTCTCCTCGCGGTCCAGCCGTCCCGCGAGATCTCGGAACGACAGCTGATCGATGGAGAGGAAGGTCAGCCCCAGCCCGATCTGCTGCGCCGTCTGGCAGAGCCAGAGCACGTTGGCGTAGGCGAGCCCGGGCCCATTGACCACCGACGCCGGCAGGAAGATGGAGAGGCCGAGCTTCACCGCGGCCTGGAAGGTCCCGACCATGCCCGGGGCAGCGGGGATCATCACCCCCACCACCAGCAGGCACATCGTCACGTAGGACTGGAAGAGCGAGAGCTGGAACGGGAAGGCCCGCATCAGCATCCACATCCCGAACCCGTTCAGCGCCCAGTAGATCAGCGTGAAGGCGATGAACGCCGCCAGCTCCGCCGGACGGTGACGCTGCTTGAGGGCGCCGACGAAGCTGTCCACCACGCCCGAGGCACGCTCTCCCAGCGAGGGGGACAGTCGCCCCAGGGTTCCGCGCACCAGGCCCACCGCGCGGTCGTGGTTCCAGGCGGCGAACAGGAGGAACAGGAACCCGCCGAAGAAGATGAGGAACATCGCGTTGGCGCCGTAACGGGCCAGCCGAACCGGGGTCGCCTCTCCGTGAACGAAGAAGAGCAGGCCTCGCAGCAGCAGCGCGACGAAGACGCCGTCCGCGATGCGCTCCAGCACGACGCTGGTCATCGCGGCGCTCCGGCGGATGTTGCTCCTCTGGGCGATGAGGAACGGCCGCGCGAACTCGCCGAGCCTGAACGGGAGGACCAGCAGCATCATGAAGCCGATGGCGCTCGCGTCGTTCAGCGCGCGGAACCGGACCCGCTCCTGCGAGGCCAGCAGCGCGCCCCAGCGCGCCGTGCGGCAGAGGTGAATGACCAGGAGGACGACCAGGTAGGGCAGCACCCAGAGGTAGTTCGCCGAGCGGAGGCTCGCCCACTGCTCCGCCCAGTGCGTGTCTCGGAAGGCCCACCAGCCGAACACGAGCGTCACGGCCAGGCTGGCCAGGAACTTGAAGAGGCGCTTCACGGGGTGCCGCCGTCTACCCCACCCGCGTCGGGCATTTCCACCGTTTCGCCGGCGAGGACCTTCGCCGGTGCGTCGCGGAACAGACGCTCGACGGAGGCCTTCCCGGCAGCTGCGCGCAGCTCGCCGAGCGCGCGCTCGATCCATTGCCGCGCGCCGGTGGGCGCGTGCAGGTCGGTGGCGGCGACGGAGTAGAGGCCGTCGTCGAGCAGCGTGCGCGCCGTGCGGCGGGCCATCGGGCCGTACCGGCCGCTCAGGGCGCCGATGTCCAGCTGCAGGCGAGCGCCGAGTGCGACCACCTCGGCGGCGCGCCCGGGACGCTGCAGCTCGACGCACCGCTCGGGGTGGGCCAGGAGCGGGATGACGCCCTTGCGCGTCATCTGGAAGACGAGCGCGGGAAGCGCGGGCACCGGAGCGGAGTACGGGAGCTCCACCAGGACGTACGGTCCGCGGTGAACGGGCCGGGCTGCCGCGGTGCCCAGCGCCTCGAGGAAGCCGTCCTCCACCAGCGCGTTCTCCGCACCGAGCTCGAGGGCGAGGGGCACGCCCGCCTTCTCCAGCGCGGTGCGCAGCGCCTTCAGCCGCTCCACGCACACCTCGACCGGCGCGCATCCGGCCCGCGCGTGCGGGCTCACCGCGACGGTGGACACCCCCACCTCGACCAGCGCGCGGGCCATCTCCAGCGCGTCGTCGGGCGTCCGGGCGCCGTCATCCACTCCGGGCAGGAGGTGGCAGTGCAGATCGACGTAGCCGCTCATCGCTCGGAGGAGTCGTCCGGCGACGGCGGCAGCTCCTCGCCGTCGTCCGGCCGCGACTGGACCCGGTACTCCTCTCCGAACCATTTGCCGAGGTCGACGCGGCGGCAGCGCTCGGAGCAGAAGGGGAAGAAGCCGTTCCGGGAGCGCGGCTCCACCGGCTTCTTGCACACGGGACAGGGGACGTTGCGTTCCACGGACCCCACCCTTCTAAGGCCGGGGCCGCCCCGGTTCCAGCATCGCTCCACGGCGGCGCCTCCGGAGCCGGGTTGCCAGGCTCCCGGGGAGGAGCGAGCGCCCCTGCAGCACCACGAGGCCGACTCCGGCCACCATGATCGGGAGGAGCAGGCTCAGGTGGTAGAGCAGGACGAAGGCGAAGGCGAGGTGGTGGCGAACGCCGGCGCTGGCGAGCGCGAACGCCCCCGCGGCCTCGAAGGAGCCTGCCCCGCCCGGCACCGGCACCACCGTTCCGAGGTTGGCGGCGGTGATGAGCGCGAAGGCCACCATCGGCGAGAGCGAGAGGCCCAGCGCGTGTCCGGCGACCATCACCACCGGGACCTCCCAGAGCCAGGGGAGCGGCGCGAGCACGAGCTCCACCAGCAGGAGGCTCCGGCGGTCGTGCGCCGCGAATCCGGAGCGCAGCTTCTGGAGCCATCGCGGTCCCGGGTCCAGCCGCGGCGAGAGTCGGCGAAGCAGCGGGAGCTGGGCGATGACCGCGAGGGCACCCGAGCCGAGGACCAGCAGGGCCAGGAGGCCGATGGCACGGACGAGCCAGGTCGGCGGGGCTTCCCTCCAGCCGACGGCGCTGACGACGCAGGTGACGACGAAGGCCACGAGCCAGCCGGCCTTGTCGCTCCAGTAGTCGAGCAGCTCGGTGCCGAGGAGGGTGACCCGGCTCGTCCCGGTCCGCTTTCCGAGGTACTGGACGCGGAGCACGTCCCCTCCCCGGGCCGGGATGAGGACGTTGAACGCCGAGGCGACCAGCATCGCGGCGAAGGCGTCGCGGTACCGGAGCGGGAGCACCGGCCGCACGACCCACCACCAGCGGAGCGCCTGCAGCGCGAGCAGGGCGAAGGTGCCGCCCACCGCGGCCAGGAGCGGCAGCGGACGGGCGCTGCGCAGCGAGGCCAGGACGTCGCTCCAGCGCAGCCCCATGAGGTGCGCCACGAGCACCGCGCTCCCGATCCCGAGGGCGATGCCCCCGGCGGTCCGGAGAATGGAAACCCAGGGAGGGCGCGCCATGGCGACGGAAGTTGGGGCGGCCCCCCGATGCTTGCAATCCGGTCGGAAGCCAGGCAGGCGAATCGCCCCGAGGAGAGCCGACATGCGCGCGGTCCGCATCGAGCAGCCCGGCAGCGCCCGGGGGCTGCGTCTGGTCGAGGTGGAGGAACCCGTCCCCGGGCCGGGGGAGATCCAGGTCGAGGTGCACGCCTCCGCGCTGAACCGCGCGGACTGGCTCCAGGTCCTCGGGAAGTACCCCGTGCCGCCCGGGACTCCCCCGGACCTGCCGGGGATGGAGTACGCCGGCACGGTGCGCGCGGCGGGCCCCCGCGCCACCCGTTTCCGTCCGGGTGACCGGGTGATGGGACTGGTGCCGGGAGCGGCGTTCGCCGAGCGCCTCGTGACCCACGAGCGCGAGGCCGTGCCCATCCCCGAGGCGGTGCCGCTGACGGACGCGGCGGCCATTCCCGAGGCCTTCTTCACCGCGTTGGATGCGCTGGTGCTGCAGGGCCGGCTCGGCGCCGGAGAACGGGTGCTGGTGCACGCGGCGGCGAGCGGCGTGGGCACCGCGGCCGCGCAGATCGTGCACGCCTCGGGCGCCACGCTGCTGGGCACTGGCCGGGACGCGGGGAAGCTCGAGCGTGCGACCGCGCTGGTTCCCTTCACCGCGGTGACCGTCTCGCGGGACACGCCCCGGTTCGCCGAGCGGGTGCTGGAGCTCACCGACGGCGCGGGAGTGGACCTGGTGCTGGACCTGGTCGGAGGGCGGTACACCGCCGAGTCGCTCGGCTGTCTCGCCCCGCGCGGACGGATGATGCTGGTGGGAACCGTGGACGGGGTGAGGAGCGAGCTCGACCTCCGCGTGGTCCTCGGAAAGCGGCTGCAGATCACCGGAACGGTGCTGCGCGCGAGGCCGCCCGAGGAGAAGATGGCGCTGGCCAGAGAGGTGGAGCGACACGTGCTCCCCCTCTTCGGGCGCGGCGTCTACCGGCCGGTGGTGGACCGGGTGCTCCCGATGGAGCAGGTGACGGAGGCGTTCGAGATCCTGGTCGCGGACCAGAACGTGGGAAAGATCCTCCTCGCATGGAGCGGCCGATGAGCTTCGACGCTGGCGCCCCGGGCCTCCCCGGGCAGGCTTACGGACTGCCTCACACCGTGGACGAGGCCCGGGTGGTGCTCGTGCCGGTGCCCTTCGAGGCCACCACCTCCTACGGCGGGGGCGCGGCGGAGGGTCCGGCGGCGGTGCTGCGGGCCTCCGCGCAGGTGGACCTCTTCGATCTCGAGACCGGCCGCCCCTACGTCGACGGCATCGCCATGCTCCCCGAGGAGCCCCGGGTCCGCGCCTGGAACGCGGAAGCCAAGCGGCTCGCCGCGCCGATCATCGAGGCCGGCGGCGCCCCACCCGGAGACGCGTCCCTCGCCCGGGTGAACGCGATCTGCGAGGAGCTCAACGCCTGGCTGGAGCGCACCGTCGCCCGCCTCGTCGCCGACGGGAAGCTGGTGGCCACGGTGGGAGGCGACCACGGGAGCATCTACGGAGCAATCGCCGCGCACGCGCACGCGTACCCCGGCATGGGCATCCTCCATCTGGATGCCCACGCGGACCTCCGCGACGCGTACGAGGGCTTCACCTGGTCCCACGCCTCCATCTTCCACAACGTCGTGCGCCGCCTCCCCGAGGTGTCGCGGCTGGTGCAGGTGGGGCTGCGCGACATCTCCGAAGCGGAGCTCGCGCTGGTCGAGTCCTCCGGCGGCCGGGTGGTCATCCACAGCGACCCTGAGCTGAAGCGCCGCGGCTTCGACGGCGAGCCCTGGGCGCGGCAGGTGGACCGCATCGTCCAGGTCCTTCCGGAACAGGTCTATCTGTCCTTCGACATCGACGGCCTCGACCCCACCCTCTGTCCCCACACCGGGACGCCGGTGCCGGGCGGGCTGTCGTTCTCCGAGGCCACGGCGCTCATCGCCGGGGTGGTGCGCTCGGGGCGGCGCATCGTGGGGATGGACCTGGACGAGGTCGCGCCCGGGCCGGAAGGTGACGAGTGGGACGGGAACGTCGGTGCGCGGCTGCTCTACAAGATGATCGGCTGGGCCCTCCGCTCGCAGCGCGGGGGTGAAGGACGCTGATGCGCCCCTTCCTGGTCGTGGCGCTCGGGCTGCTGGTGCTGCCGGCGGCCCGCGCGGCGTCGGCGCAGCGACGCTCCCCGGTGGTGGACGTGGTCCAGAAGGTCGCCCCGGCGGTGGTGTTCATCGGGACCGAGCAGGTGGTGGACCGGCGGATGCGCGGGACGCCGCTGGAGGAGTTCTTCCTCGGCGACGGCAGGCGCACGCAGCGGCGGACGGTCCAGTCGCTCGGCTCGGGCGTGATCATCGACCCGTCGGGGACCATCGTCACCAATGATCACGTCATCCGCGGCGCGTCCGCGGTGCACGTCGTGCTGGCCGACGGACGGCAGATCGACGCCGAGGTGGTGGGGGCGGACGCGCAGAACGACCTCGCGGTGCTCCGCATCCAGTCGAAGACGCCGCTTCCGGCGGCGAAGCTCGGCACCTCGAGCGATCTGATGATCGGCGAGACGGTGGTCGCCATCGGCAGCCCCTTCGGGCTCACCAAGACCGTCACCTCCGGCGTGCTCTCCGCCATGGGCCGGAGCTTCAAGGCCAACGACCAGCTCTACATCGATTTCTTGCAGACCGACGCGGCCATCAATCCCGGCAACTCCGGCGGCCCGCTCCTGAACCTGGACGGCGAGGTCGTCGGCATCAACACCGCCATCTTCAGCGGCGCACAGGGCATCGGCTTCGCCATCCCGGTGGACAAGGTCCGGCGCATCGTCCAGGAGCTGAAGAGCTTCGGGAAGGTCAGACCAGCCTGGGTTGGCATCAACGCGATGGACCTGACGGCCGCCGCAGCGCGGAAGCTGGGGTGGGATCGAAGCGACGGCGTGCTGGTCGAGTCGGTGGATCCCGGAAGCCCTGCGGCGCAGGCCGGCGTTCACCCCGGGGACATCGTCGCGGAGCTGGGCGGCTCGCCGGTGAAGGACGCCGACGAGCTCCAGGCGCGTCTCCGCGGGTACCCGGCCCGGGCGGCCATGCCGCTCGTGCTGTTTCGCGATGGACAGAGCGTCCAGGTCACGGTGACCCCGACCGAGTTTCCTCCCGAGCAGGCCGATGCCTTCGCCTGGGACCGCCTGGGGCTGCGCCTGGCCCCGTCCGGAGGGACGCTGGCGGTGTCCGCGGTCCGCAAGGAGAGCCAGGCCGACGCCTTCGGCATCGACCGCGGTGACCTCATCGTCCGGCTCAACAACGTGGCGCTGGACTCGCCGGGGACGTTCCGGGAGGCGCTGATCTCCGCCCGACACGCGCGGTCCGTGTTGCTCGTGGTGCGACGTGCGGGTCGCAACTACCTCGTCACGTTCCGGCTGTAAGGGTCCCGGCGGACCCGTTCGGGAGGTGCGACTCCTGGCCACAAGCCAGGGGGCATTCATCCGGTCGATTTCTCGGTGCTCGAGCAAGCGCTAGAGTGCCGCTCCAGCGTGACCCGAATCGTCCCGACCTATCGCACAGCGGGGCCGCTGCTGGCGGGTACCCGATCGAGCGCCATGCTCGGCCTCGAGGAGCGCGAAGCCTCCGCGCGTCCGGTCGTTCTCGTCTGGGCGCCACCGGAGCTGCCGAAGGACGAGGATCGGTTCTCGGAGCTGCAGCGCGACACCCGTCGCGCCTCCACGCTCGATCATCCGCACATCGTGAAGGTGCACGGACTCGCCACGCTCGAGCAGGGGCTCGCCCGGGTCGTGGAGTACGTGGACGGCGAGTCGCTGCGCGACGTGCTGGAGCACACCGGCAAGCTCTCCCCCGCCATCGCCGGGCGCATCGCGGTGGACTGCGCGCTGGGCATCCACTACGCGCACGTGGCCGGCAACGACGACGGCACGCCACTGCTGCACGGAGACCTCCGGCCCGAGACGGTGATGCTCGCCTTCTCCGGGCGGGCGAAGGTCGGCGGCTACGGAGCGCTCGCGGTCGCTCCGAAGGAGACCAACGGCCAGCGGGTGGTGAACCGCCGCCGCTACTGCGCCCCGGAGCAGATCATCGGTGGCCGGGCCGCGCAGACCGCCCAGACCGACGTCTTCCTCCTCGGCCTGGTCCTCTACGAATGCCTCACCGGGCGGATGCCCTGGGACAAGGAGACCGACTTCGACCAGGCGGTGATGAACACGCCGCTGCCGCTCGACGGTCTGCCTCCGGTGATCCAGGCGCTGCTCCGGAAGGCCACGGCGAAGCGCGCCTCCGAGCGGCACAAGACCGCGCTGGCCTTCCGCGATGCGGTCGACCAGGCCCTCGATCCGCTGGCCACGCCGGCGCAGCTGTCCGAGCTGCTCGAGCACCACTTCCCGGCGCAGGACTCGCCGCGCGCCGCGCGGAAGCAGGTGCTGGACGCCGCGCTCGAGGCGCACGCCCGCGCGTGGGCGGCTCAGCCGCCGAAGGCGTCCGAGGAACCCACCATCCCCATCTCGCAGCGCGAGCTCGCCGAGCTCGAGGCTCCGCGCTTCGACTGGCGCTCGAAGATGCCGCTGGTCTTCGGCGTCGCCGTGGCCTCTGCCCTCGGGGTGGCCTTCTGGGTCCAGACCCGCCACGCGGTCCCGAAGCCGATGCTGACCTTGCCACCCGGCCAGCAGCAAGCGGCGCGTCCGCCTCCGAACGGGAACGTCCAGCAGGCCTCCACGGTGGCGAGCGCGACTCCCCCGGTCGTCGCCCCCGCGGTGGAGCGTGCCCCTGCCCCACCCCCGGCCCCGGTCGCTGCGCCCGCTCCGGCGGTCGCCGCCACCGCGGGGAAGCCGGTGGCCGACGCGCGCGGCAAGGGTGACTTCATGACCACCGGGCTGGATCTGGTCACGGATCCATCGGTGGAGGTGGCGCTGGACAAGAAGCCGTACGGTCGGACCCCGATCGTCATCCCGGCGACCCCGGGGCGCCACGTGCTGACGCTCAGCGACCAGTCGAAGGGCATCAGCCAGTCGCGGGCGGTGACCGTGAAGAAGGACGGGGTCACCTCGATGCACCTCACGGTGGGCCGGGGCACGCTGTCGGTGCGCGCGCCGCAGGGGGCCCGGGTCATCGTCGACGGCCGTGTGGTGGGGTCGAGCCCGGTGGACGACCTCCACCTCTTCGAGGGCAGCCACCACCTGAAGGTCACGCTCGGGGACGCGGTCTGGCAGCAGTCCTTCGTGCTGCGCAATGAGCAGAGCCTGCGCTACGACGTCGAGCTGAAGCCGACCAACGGCGGCTGACCCGCCGTTCGCCGTCGACGCCGAGCGGGAACCCTCAGCCGTCCGGGTGGTGGCTGAGAGCGACCCGGTTGCCCTCCGGGTCACGGACGTACATCGTCCAGCGCGTCTCGTGGACCAGCGGGATGCCGCACCGGTCGAGCTCTGCGCGGATGCGCGCGCGGTCTGCCCGGGGGATCCGCAGCGCCACGAGGAACAGGCCCGGCCGGCCGTCGCGGAAGCCCGGGTCCGGCGACGGCGCGGTCTCGACCCGCTCGAGGGCGAGGAACTCTCCCCCTCCGACGTCCAGCCAGATGCTGCGGAGCTGGCCGTCCTCGCCGTGGTGGCGCTCGATCTCGGAGAGCCCGAGCACCTCGCGGTAGAAGCCGGCCACGTCCTCGAGCGCCTTCACCTGGATCGCCAGGTGGTGGAACCCCTGCACGTTCATCCCGCGCCTCCGGGGCTCCACGGCGAGACCGGACCCACCGGGCGCGCCTCGACCACCTCGCCCGTGGAGACGAGGCTGGCCACCGGGATCGCCGGAGCCGGGGGCGCCGGGCGAGGCGGTGGCGACGGCAGCTCGCCCCGTCGATCGAGGACCAGCGCCGCCAGCGCATCCAGGCGGATCAGCGTCGCCACCGCCATGACGAGCGAGACCAGCAGGATCGCCACACCGGCAGAAGAGGCTGCGGACCACCCCGGGCCGGGCGCTCCGGACTGGAGCGCGTGCACCGCGGCGGCGAGGAAGCCCGCCGGCAACGCCGTCACCAGCCAGAGGCCCACCACCGCACCGGGACGGGCGAGCAACGTCTCCAGGGCCGTGCGCGCGGCCTCCCTCGTCCGCGCAGGGCGAGTCACGGCAGCGACCAGCCCCAGCTCGAGCCAGAGCGCCGCCGCCGGGAAGAGGAATGCCCCGAGGGTCAGGACCAGCGCCACGCCGGTGGCGCCGAGCAGGGAGACCCCGGGTCCGCCGAGGACGGTCACCGCGCCGCTCGCCAGGAGCACGCCCCAGAACCACGCCCCCAGCAGCTGGTCGACGACCACCGCCAGCGCCGCCCAGGCGATGCCGCGCAGCCCTGCGCGCGCGACCGAGAGGCCGCCAGACGGCGCCGTGCGGAGCCGGGACGCCCCCCACTGCACCGCGACCGCCAGCACCACCGCGCGGGTCAGCGAGGCCAGGACGAGCAGCCCCGCGCCGGAGACGAGGAGGGTCTCCCCCAGCTGGAAGGCCGGCTCCCCGAGGAGGAGCGTCATGGCGAGGACGTGCCAGACCACCTGCGAGGTCGCGAAGACTCCGGCGAGGGCGAGCACCGGGAGTGCGGAGGAGGTCGCGGCTCGCGCTCCGAGGCGGAGCAGCCAGCCGACGGAGGCGGCCGCCGGCGCCACGGGCTCCACCTGGCTCATCGCGCGGCGTCCGTACGAGGCGTGCCGGACGCGGGCGGGGCCGGGGGAGGCTCGGAGACGCTGTTCACCGGGCGGCCGTCGGTGGGGCGCCCGGCCTGGTCGAGGCCACCCTTGTTGCTGACCGTGATGCGGACGAGCTCCTGGAGGACCTTGTTGCGCTTCACGTTGCCCAGGACGGTCCGGAGGTCGTCGTAGACGCTGGGGTCCACCACCAGCGCTCCGAGGGTGCCCTCCCCCGCGCGGATCTTCCCGGTGATCGCCCGGAGGTCCTCCGACATCGCGCCCAGGTTCTGGAAGAGGTTCCGGGCATCCCCGTAGACCAGCTGGTGGATGGCGCCGTTCTCGGTGGTGCGGGCGTCGTGGAGCAGCGTCGAGATCTCGCCGGCCGCGTCGCCGAGCTGCCCCACCGCCTTGCCCGCCTTCGGGTCGTAGAGCAGCGCGTGGAGCGCGCCGTCACCCTTCCGGGCTCCCTCCAGGATGAGGGTGACCTGCTCGAGCGCGCGCTCGGCCTGTCCCGAGGCGTCGGCGAGCTTGTCGAGGAGCCGTCGCGTCTGGGCGGCGCCCTGCGGGTCGTAGATGAGTGCGTGGAGGGTGCCGTTCCCCTTCTCGATCCCGAGGAGGATGCTCTTGACGCTGGCGAGCGAGGTGGTGAGGTTCTTCGCCACGTCCGGGTCGGAGAAGGCGTCGGTGAGCTTGCGGACGTTCTCGCTGGAGGCCACCAGGTTGTCCATCAGGGCGCCGCCGGACTTGAGCAGCGAGGTCAGGTCACCGGACGAGCCGCTGGGGATCGCGCCGTTGATCGGGATGGGGTCTCCCTCGGAGGTTCCGAGGGAGATGTCGATCGCCTTGTCGCCGAGCACCCCGCGCCCGCCGACCCGGGCCACGCAGTCGGTGCGCACCCGTGCAGCGAAGGTCTTCGACATCTCGATGATCACGTCGATCTTCTTGTCCCCCAGGTCGGGCGAGAAGGAGATCGAGACGACCCGGCCCACCTCGAGGCCGCCCAGCCACACCGGCGAATCGCGCTTCAGGCCCTCCACGTTCTCGAAGAAGGCGTGGTAGCGGACCTGCCGGTCGAAGAGCCGGTTCTCCTTGCCGATCAGGAGGACCACGATGCCGAAGAGCACGAGCGCGAGGGCGACGAAGAGGCCCGCCCGGACGACGAGGCGACGTTCCTTCTGGGTGGCGGTCTCGGCCATGCGTCAGTCCACCCGCACCTCGCCCTTGCGGGCATCGAGGAAGGCCCGGACCTCCTTGACGGTGCTGGCCCGCATCTCGGGCACGGTGCCCACCTGGACGATCTTGCGGTTGGCGAGCATCGCGATGCGGTCCGACACGCTGAACGCGCTCTGCATGTCGTGGGTGACGACGATGGACGTGCAGTGGAGCTTGGCCCGCATGCTCTTGATGAGCTCGTCGATGGTGCGGGTGCTGATGGGGTCCAGCCCGGTGGTGGGCTCGTCCCAGAGGATGACCTCGGGCTCGGTGGCGATCGCCCGGGCGAGGCCCACGCGGCGGCGCATGCCTCCGGAGAGGTCCGAGGGTCGCATCGCCTCGATGCCGGGGAGGTTCACCAGGGCGAGGACGCGCGAGACGCGGCGCAACCGCTCCTCCTCGCCCATCTCCGGGAAGTGCTCGCGCAGCGGGTACTCGATGTTCTCTCCCACCGAGATGCTGTCGAACAGCGCCGAGGCCTGGAAGACCATCGCGACCCGGCGGCGGATGGGGAGGAACTCCTTCTCCCCGTACCCGGAGAGGTCGTGCCCGTCGAAGACGATCCGGCCGCTGTCGGGGTCCATGAGCCCGATGAGGCACTTGAGGAGCACGCTCTTTCCCGCTCCGGACCCGCCGATGACGGCGAGGGTCTCGCCCCTGCGCACGTCCAGCGTCAGGTCGTCGAACACGACCTTGGGGCCGAAGGTCTTGTGCAGGCCCTCGAAGCGGATCAGCGGCTCGTCGGGCGCTGGCGTGGCGGCGGGAGCGGTCACGTGATGGTGAGGAGAAGCTTGGTCAGGAAGAAATCGGCGAGCAAGACGGCGACCGAGGCGACGGCGACCGTCTGGGTGGTGGCACGTCCTACCCCCTCGGTCCCACCCTCGACGTTGAGCCCCTTGTAGCAACCCACGACCGCGATGATCAGGCCGAAGACCACCGACTTGCCGACGCCGGAGAGGAAGTCCGCCTCGTCCACGGTGTCCAGCGCCGAGGTGAAGAACTGGGCGAAGGAGATGTCGTACTCGAACTTCGTGACCCAGGCTCCGGCGAGGAAGCCGGTCACGTCGGCGAGCACGGTGAGCATGGGCATCACCACCAGGCAGGCGTAGACCCGGGGGACGACCAGCTTCTTGATCGGATCCGCTCCCAGCGCGCGCACCGCGTCGACCTGCTCGGTGACGGTCATCGAGCCGAGCTCGGCGGCGATGCCGCTGCCGATCCGGGCTCCGACGGTGAGCGCGGTGAGCACCGGGGCGAGCTCGCGGAAGAGAGTGAGGACCACCACCTTCCCCACCGTGTGCTGGACGCCGAACCGGGCGAGGAAGAATCCGAACTGGATCGCGATGACCAGTCCGGCGAAGGCGGCGGTGAGCGTGCCGATGGCGACCGAGCGCGCACCGAGCGACTCCACCTGGTACACGACGGCGCCGAGGCTGGACGGCGGCTGGACGCCACGGGCGAGCGCCCGGCCTCCGAGGACGAACATCCCTCCGAGCTGCTGCAGCCCGCGGCGGAGCTTGTCCCGGAACGGGATGAGGCTCTCCAGCTCCTGGCCAACGATGTCTGCCAGGGACTCGCGGTCCGATTCCTCGGAGCTGTACTCGTTGTCGGGGGCAGTCACTTCACTCGCTCCGTGCCGAACCCCTGCACCAGCGTCGCCAGCGCCTGGGACTGCTCGTCATAGGCGCCGCGCGGGCTGGTGTAGGTGAAGTCGTAGATGCACCCGTCCTTCTTCAGAGTCCACAGGCCGAGCTCCACCGGCACGCCGTCGAGCTTCGCCCGCCAGCGGGAGTAGAGAGCGGCCCGTCCGTCGACCATCTCCTCGCGCTCGTCGACGCGCTCGGCCTGGGTGAAGCCCACCATCTGCTGCCGGCGCAGCGCCGTGAGGGAGGCCTCCTGGTAGTCCGTGCACATCGAGTTCACCGACAGCGTGTGACCGCTCGAGTCTCGCACCCAGGCGACGTCCACGTCTCCGAGCGACACCCTTCGCCACTCGGACCCGGGCTCTCCGAACCGGTAGCGGGTCCGCTCGGTCACGACCTCTCCGGACTGAGGACCCTGACGGACCTTCACCCCCGAGCAGGCCGCGAGGCCCAGGGCGCCGAGGAGCAGAGCAGCCGCGAGACGAGTCGGCACGGGTACGTCGAGACCTTCCCACAGGCCGCCGGGACAGATGCACTCTTTCGCGGACGGTGGCCGAAGTGTTGACTCTGCACGCCCGTTCAGGCAGGGTAAATACTCGCTTGGAGAGCGTTCAGCGGAGGGCACGATGGAAGAGCTGACGGGCCGACAACGCGAGATCCTGCACTTCATCGTCCGGCAGACCGAGGAGCGCGGCTTCCCTCCCACCATCCGTGAGATCGGCGAGGAGATGGACATCCGCTCCACCAACGGGGTGAACGACCATCTCAAGGCGCTGGAGCGCAAGGGCTACCTGCTTCGGGGCGAGCAGCAGTCACGGGCGCTCGTTCCCACCAAGCGCGCACGGCTGGTGCTGGGGATGGGGGCGCCGCGCCGGGACTCGGGCCTGTGTGAGGTGCCGCTGCTCGGCAAGGTGGCCGCGGGCGCCCCGCTGCTGGCGGTGGAGAACGTCGAGGACTCGGTCCGGATCGACAGCTTCCTGCTGGGTGGGAGTGGCAAGGAGGTCTTCGCCCTGCGGGTGAAGGGCGATTCCATGGTGGACGACGGGATCCACGACGGGGACTACCTCTTCGTCCGCAAGACGGCCACCGCCCGCGAGGGCGAGATCGTGGTCGCGCTGATCGAGGACGAGGCAACCTGCAAGCGTTACTACCCGGAGGGGGACCGGATCCGGTTCCAGCCGGCCAACAAGACGATGGCGCCCATCTTCGTCCACCGCACCCAGTTCCGGTCGACGATGATCCTCGGGCAGGTCGTCGGGGTGTACCGGAAGGTCCACTAGGCCGGACCGGAGCGCGCTTCCCGGGTCAGGCGGCCCGTCCGACGAAGTGCAGCTTTCCCCAGGTTTCCCGGCAGAGCTCCACCACGAAGCGCTCCCGGAGGAGCGCGAGAATCTCCCCCGGCCGCTCGAGCCAGGCCATGTACGTGGGACGTTCGATCTCGTTCATGGTCGCCAGGGCATCGAGCTTCGGCCACGCCCGTCGCGCCAGTCGGACCTCGCAGACCGCGTGAACGAAGGACAGGAAAGGCGTGAGCCACGGCTCGACGACGACGAACCGTCCTCCCGGGCGGAGCACGCGTCGGACCTCGTCGAGGGTGCGCACCAGATCGACGGGGAGCTTCTCGAGGTGATGCAGGCCGCCCTGCACCACGAGCACGTCCCGTGAAGCGTCGGGGAACGGGAGAGCGCGGCAGTCGGCGACGTAGCACTTCGCCTGGCCCCGGTACTGGGCGAGCAGCGAGGCAGAGAGATCGACGCCCTCGAGCCGGGTGAAGCCGAGGCGGGCCAGCGCCTCTAGCCCGTTGCCTCGCCCGCAGAAGAGCTCGACCACCTCCGCGTCGCGCGGCCAGGCCGGCGCACCGAGTGCCCGGAGCCGGCGGAGGAACTTCTGTCGCTCCTCCTCGGGGGTCTCGAACCGGAGGTAGGCCTGCTCCCAGGACTGACTGCAGCACACCTCTCCGGGGAGGACCTCCACCAGCCGCTGTGCCTCGGCGTCGCTCAACTTGACCCGATCTTACCAGGCGCCGACGATCTCCGTCGCGTCCGACACCGTGGCCGTGAACCCGCTCAAGCTCCTGATCGCCATTCCCGCGCTCGACGAGGAGGAGAGCATCGCGTCGATCATCGAGCGCACGCTGGCCGCGCGCTCCCGCATCCTCGCCGAGACGGCCGTCACCGACGTCGAGGTGACCGTGGTCAGCGACGGCTCGCGCGACCGGACCGTCGAGCGAGCACAGGCCTACCGCAACCAGATCCGCTTGATCGTCTTCGAGAAGAACCGCGGGTACGGCGCGGCGATCAAGGAGGCCTGGCGCCAGTCCGACGCCGAGCTGCTCGCCTTCCTCGATGCCGATGGCACCTGCGATCCGGCCTTCTTCGCGGACCTCTGCAAGCTCATCGAGCGCGAGCGGGCGGACGTGGTCCTCGGCTGCCGCCTGACGCGCGGAAGCCGCATGCCGTTCGTCCGGCGCGTGGGCAACGTGCTCTTCGCACTCTTGCTGTCCTTCTTCTCGTCGAAGCGCGTGCGGGACACCGCGAGCGGGATGCGCGTGGTACGCCGCTCGAGCCTCCCGCGCCTCTACCCGCTCCCCGACGGCATGCACTTCACTCCCGCGATGAGCGCCCGCGCGATCCTGTCGCCGGATCTCCGGATCCGCGAGCAGGAGATGCCCTACGAGGAGCGCGCCGGCGAGTCCAAGCTCCGGGTGCTGCGCGACGGCTTGCGGTTTCTCCGCGTCATCGTGGAGGCGGCGCTGCTCTACCGCCCCTCCCGGCCCCTCGGGTTTCTCGGCGGGCTCCTCGTCGTCACTGCCGTCCTGCTGATCCTCCCGCCCGCCGTCTATTACCTCCGGAATCGCCACGTGCTGGAGTGGATGATCTATCGATTCGTGGTCGCCGATCTCGCCACGACCTCCGGCACGTTGCTCCTGCTCGCGAGCTATCTCGCGCGGCGCGTGGTCCAGATGGTGCTCCAGCTGCCGGAGGAGGACTTCCTGTTCCATCGGCTCGTGGGTCGCTTCCTCCACGGTCCGTGGCTGTGGATCGTGGTCACCACGTTCCTGCTCTTCGCGACGGTCCTGGTCCTGCCCAGCTTCCTCGAGCTGGTTCGCACCGGCGGGACCTACGAGCACTGGTCCCGGTTCATCGCGGCGTCGGTCCTGGTCGGCGTCTCGCTCACGATGCTGGTCGCGCGGGTGCTCGACTACACCCTGGATCTCCTCGCCGCGCGCCTGGCGTTTCTCCGGGAAGAGCCGGAGGGTCTCACGCCGGCCGGCCGGGAAGTGGCCTGAGTCGATGGAGCTCCTACTGGAGCGCCTGTGTCGACCGGGCGTTGCTCAACCAGCGCGACAGATCCCGTAGCCGCTGGGGTGCCAGCACCCCGTAGGCGGCCAGCGCCTTCTCCGCCGCGTCCCGGGCCTCGTCGAGGCGCCCGGCTCTCACGGAGTGCTCGGCCGCCAGGGCCAGGACGGACGGGTTGGTGGGCGCCGCGGCCCGGGCCTCCGCGAGGGCGGCGTCGAAGGGGCGGGTCTCGTACCCGTGCGCGGGAAAGGCCTGGAGCGCCTTGCCGTACGCCTCCAGCGCCTCCTGCGGCCTCCCGGCGGCGAGCAGCGCCCTCGCGCGGAGGTAGAGCACCACGCCCGCCTCGGGAAGCGCCGAGCGGACCCGCTCGGACTCCTCGAGCGCGCCGGCGGGAACGCCCCAGGCGAGCAGGGCCTGGCCCAGCGCGTACCCGGCGCTCAGGGGGTCGTGGAGCGCACGCAGCTCCCGCTCCGCGGGGCCGTCGCGACGACCTGCGGCCCGGTCGGCGGCCGCCGCCCAGGAGAGGCCCGACAGGGTCCCGGGGTGCCGCCGCAGCGAGCTCTCCACGCGTGCCCGGGCGCCGGCGAGGTCGCCTCTTCCGACGAGGCACTCCGCAGCGACCAGATCGGGGTCCAGCGCGACGTCCCAGACCGCGGCGAAGAAGCCCGAGCTCGCGGACCGGTCGGCGAGGGGGAGGGCCGCGTCGCACTCTCCGGCGAGCGCGAGCAACCTCGCCTGGAAGTAGGCATCGCTCCCTCCCTCGGTGCCGAAGCGCCTCGCACTCTCCTCGGCCGAGGCGCGAGCGAGCGCGGGCGTCTCGAACGGAACGCGGGAGAGGTCGCGAGACAGACGGACGAAGGACTGGGCCGCCTGGGCGCGAACGAAGGCCCGCTCCGCCTCTCCGACCCGGGCGCTCCGGACGGAGCGCTCGAGCTCCGCGGCAGCGGCTCCGGCCAGGGCTCCTCGCTCGACGACGCGGGTCGAGGCGTGGAGCGCGGGGGCCAGCGCGATCACCAGCGGCACCAGCAGCGCCAGTCCCGAGCGCAGCAGCAACCGCGGCCGCCGGACGTCCTCGCGCACCCCGGCGACCCAGGCTCCGGCCAGCGCGCACCAGACCGGGAGGACCATCAACGCGTACCGGCTGGTCACGCAGAAGACCAGCGAGACCGCCAGGAGCGCGACGAGATAGGGCGCCAGCATGCCCACCGGCCGCCGCCGCAGCGCGCAGGCCACGAGGCCGGCGAGGCCGACGGCGGTGAGCAGCCGGAAGGAGAGCAAGGGCGGAACCGGAAGGCCCTGCTCCGCCTGCCGCACCTCTGCGACGTCATGGGCGTCTGGCCCCGCGAGGAAGACCAGCGCCTTGACGCCGACGAGGTGGAGCCAGGTGAGGGGCTCGTTGCCGACGAAGGCAGCGGTGCGCTCGACCCAGTACCGCTCGCAGCCGAAGGGCGACAGCTGCGGTCCGACGGCCGCGCGGGCGAATCTCCGGTAGATGGCGTGGAACGGATCCGGCCGGTCGGCGGAGCGTTCCTGCTGCTCGACCAGCTTCACCAGTGCGGGGGACTGGTAACCGATGCCGTTGCCCTCGGGGCGATTGCAGATGTGGAGCATCTCCCCGACGCTCATGGTCGCGGCGAGCTGCTGGCCCACGGTGACCCTGACCAGGCCGAGCGGGATGAGCAGCATCAGGAGGCCGCCCACCAGCGCCCCGCCGGCGGTCCGCAGGATCCGTCGCGAGCCTCCACTCCGGCAGGTCCATGCGAGCCAGAGCACCGCGACCCCGAGCAGCGCGAGGTTCGAGGGCCGGAGCGCCGAGGAGAGTCCGAGTACCGCGCCGGCGAGCCACGCGTTCCTCGGCGTCTCGTCTGCCCGTCCCACCACCAGCAGGGCCAGCGCCCCGACGTTCGCCACGAGGATGAGGAGGTCCGGCTCCAGCGTGGCCTCGTACAGCAGGAGCGGGGCTGCGAGCGCACCGGCGGCCAGCGCGATCCAAGCGGCGAGCCCACCGAAGAGTCGCCTGGCGATGAGGAACACCAGGAACAGGCTCAGAGCGCCGAGGATGGACTGGAGAACGCGGACCGTCGGAGGCGACAGCGCCAGGTTCACCAGGAGGTAGAGCGGGCTGATGTCCGCGCCTTCCTCCGGCTGCAGCCGACCCTGCACGAGCAGCCGTGCGAAGTCGGGGTACTTCGAGAACATCCATTGCGGGAGGAGGAGGAGCCCGAGCGCGAGATGGGTCAGCGCGACGCCGGCGACGACGACCAGGGGCGAGATCCGGACGCGCGTCCGCGGGATGGAAACCTCCACGCGACGCATCAAAGCCTGACCAGGCGAGGTGTCAAAGGACGCGCAGCCACCGCGCGTGTCGGGTCGACCTCGCGCCGTTCTCCACGTTCACACACATCGACCGCCGTCCGCGCGACCAGAAGCCTCACGCGCGCCGGCTCGACGTCGTCTTGCCCGCCGTATCCCGAGGAGGGACTCATCCGTCTCCTCGACATGACTCGACTTCCCTCCCTGCTCTCGTCGCCCGTCCGCCGTACCGGACGCATCGGTGCCCTCGTCCTGGGCGGCGCTCTCGCGACCGGCTGTGCCACCGCCCAGAAGGGCCACGCGCAGGTCAACGGGGTCCAGCTGTACTACGAGGTCCACGGCTCGGCCGGGGAGTCCGGAACGCCGCTGGTCCTGCTGCACGGAGGCGGCTCGACCTTCGAGACGTCGTTCGGCGAGATCCTCCCTGCGCTCTCGAGGACCCGGCGGGTCATCGTCTACGACCGTCAGGGGCACGGCCGCACGGCGGACGTCGATCGGCCCTTCTCCTTCCGGCAGTCCGCGGAGGATGCGGTGGGGTTGCTCCGCGCGCTCGGAATCGCACGGGCCGACTTCATGGGCTTCAGCAACGGCGGGCAGATCGCGCTGCAGATTGCGCTGACCCACCCGGAGGTCGTCCGGAAGCTGGTGATCGAGTCGGCGATGTTCAGCCGTGACGGGGCGGACCCCACCTTCTGGGAGGGGTTCGGTCGTGCCCGCCTCGAGGACATGCCCGCCGAGCTCCGCGAGGAGTACCTCCGCGTCGCGCCACGTCCCGCCGACCTCACCGCGATGTTCTGGAAGAGCGTCGAGCAGATGAAGACCTTCCAGGGGTGGACCCCGGAGGAGCTCCGCTCGATCCGCGCGCCGAGCCTCGTCCTCCTCGGGGACCGGGACGTCGTCCGTCCCGAGCACGGCGTGGCGCTCTACCGGCTCCTTCCCCACGCCCAGCTGGCGATCCTGCCGGACACGGATCACCGGGCCATCTGTCATCCGCCGGCGTGGTTGCCGACGCTGATCGCCACCTTCCTCGACGCGCCGGCCACCTGAGCCGCGCGGTCAGCGGACGATCTTCTCGTATCGCCGGCAGGGAATGGCGATCGGGCCGGCGGCGGTCTCCGCCGGGTAGTCGAGCGCCGCTGCGTCCGACCAGCCCTGGCGCGCGTAGAAGCGACGCGCTCGCGCGTTCCCGACCGCGACCGCGAGCCAGGCCGTCGCATGCTTTCCGGCGATCACCTGCTCCCCGTGCCGGAGGAGGACGGCCGCGATCCCTCCGCCCCGCGCGGACGCGGCGACGTAGAGCTGCTCGATCTCGTCGTCCTGTACGGTGACGAAGCCGATGAGCTCCCGGCCCAGAGTCGCCACGGTCGTGATGGGGATGCGGGGAGGCACCCGCCGGAGAAAGTCCTCCCACCGGCGATGGGCGTGCAGCGCCTCGGGGACGTGGCCCAGGTGGCCGTCGATCCAGCCGTGATGCCAGAGGGCGGCGATGGCGTCGACGTCCTCGACGGAGGCGGCGCGCAGGACGGGCTCGGACGGCACGGGCATGGCGAGCGCGGACGGTACCAGCGCTCGTCGCGGCGCGACCGGCGAATCGCCGGGCACCGTCGGCGCCGGACGCGACCGGCTGCCCGCGAGGTCCAGCTCGCTGAAGACGGTGCACCGCGCGCAGTGGACGGTGTAGTCCCGCCGCACGGGGAGAGTCTCCGGGGGTTCCCGATGCTGCGCGCAGGCCTCGCCCTGCTCCTCCTCGTGGGCTGCGTCTCGCCCCTCTCGTCCGTCCCCGACGGTGGACCCGGCGGAACGAGCCCTGGCGCCTGCTTCGTTCCGGTGGACGGAGGCGTGCTCGTCGCGCGTCCGGCGACGCCGGTGCCAGGATGCGCGCTCGGACCGCGCGAAGGCGGGGTGCTGGATCTCGGAACGCTCGGGCTGGCGCTGCAGGGCGGGCTCCTGTCGATCCCCGACGCGCCGGCCGGCGTCCCCCTCCCGGTGGTGTTCGTCTTCCACGGCGCCGGAGGCACCGGAGCCGGCGCCCGGACGTACGGCCTGGAGGCCGCAGCGGACGGCGGAGCGATCTTCGTCTACCCGGACGCTGTGCAGGGAACCTGGGACGTCGGGGGTCGCTCCATCGATGCGCGCCGGGTGGAGCTCGCGCTGCGGCGCCTCTCCGAGACCCGGTGCATCGATCCGGATCGTGTCTTCATCACCGGATTCAGCGCCGGAGCGGTGTTCACGCTCTTCCTCGGGTGCAACGTGCCGGACGCGTTCCGTGCGATGGGTGTCATCGCCGGGAGCGAGCGACGCTTCGACACCCGCTGCTGTCGGGGCGCGATCTCCGGGCTCTTCATCCACGGCACGGCAGACGACACCATCCCACTCCAGGATGGCGAGCTGGCGCGGAACCACACCCTGGGCCGCGATGCGTGCTCCTTCACGCCGGAGCCCGGCGCGGCGACCTGCGAGACCCACGACTGCCCGGCGCCGTGGGCCGTCGAGTTCTGCCCCTGGCCGGGGGGGCACGCCGTTCCGGAGTGGGCCGGTGCCGAGATGTGGCGCTTCTTCGGCTCACTCCCGGCGATCGAGTGACCGGAGCAGCCGGCACGCGCGGCGCGACTCAGGAGCTGGGTGGCGGGCCGAGGACCTCGAGCGGATCGACCGGAGCTCCGTCCTGGCGCACCTCGAAGTGCAGGTGCGGACCGCTGGTCTTCCCCGACTCTCCGACCGTGGCGATGACCTGACCGTCCCGGACCTGCTGGCCGGTGCGGACGCGGAGATCGCGATTGTGCGCGTACACCGTCACCAGCCCGCGGCTGTGCTCGATGATCACCAGGAGGCCGTACCCCTGCTGCGGCCCGGCGAAGAGCACCGACCCCTCGCTGGCGGTCCTCACCGGGGTGCCGGCCGGCGCCGCCAGGTCGATGCCGTCGTGCGGTGACTTCCCCTTGCGGCCGAACCGGGCGTAGAGCACGCCGCGCAGCGGCCACTGGAGCTGTCCCGGCCCGCGGCGGACACTCGCGACCGGAGCCTTCGCCACCTGAGACGGAGGCAACGCGCCCAGGACGCTCGTCTCGATCCGCCCCGGTCCCCGTCCGTCCCGGCCCGGGGGAGGCGCGGCCCGCCCCGACGCGGCCGCCGGCTCCGCGCGCGAGGCGCTCGAGGTCTCTCCGGCGCCCGGCGAGCGCCCCGGGTCCGTGACACCCGGGGGGCGGAGCGCACCCGCGGGCTTCCCGGACGCCTCGAACGCGGCCGCGAGCGCGGGCGGGAGCACGTGGGAGTCTCCGTCCTCCACGTCGGCACCCGGCCCCGCAGGGCCGGTGGTCGGCGGCGACGCGGGCGCGCCCGATCCGGCGGGCGCGGGGACGATGAGCACCTGCCCCACCGAGAGGGGCGTGGACACCGAGATGCCGTTCATCTCCGCCAGGGCCCCGGGCGTGATGCCGAGGCCACGGGCGATCCGGTAGAGGGTCTCGCCGGCCGCGACGCGGTGGGTGCCGGGCGCGGGCGTGGAGGGGGGCGCCGCCGGAGCCGCGGGACGCGCGTCCACCAGATCCGGCTCGGCATGCGCGGGCGCGAGCACCACCCGCGGCCCGTCCGGGGTCATGCGCCGTGGCGCGGGCAGGTCGTCGGTGCGGAGCGAGGTGCGGTGACCGGGTCGCTCGCCGCTCGCCGGCGTCCCGCAGCCCGCAGCCATCACGGCCAGCAGGCAGAGGCGGAGCACACCGGTGGCGCGCCGCCGAGCGGCCGTGACCACCACGGTCCGGGTAGGAACCCGAAGGACCAGGGAACACGCCTCCAGTGGACAGGTGTACCCCGGAACCCGGGGGACATCAGATTTTCGCCGACGCCTTGCGCTCGAAGCCATCCACCGGCCAGCGCACGAGCTCCTCCATCCGCTGGAGGTCGGTCAGGTCGAGCAGCACCGGCGTCACGGAGATCAGCTGCTCGTCCAGCACCGCGTTGCAGTCGCTCCCGGGCAGGTCCTCGTGCGAGTACTCGGTGCCGCCGATCCAGTAGTACCGGCGCCCGCGCGGATCGCGCTTCTCAACCACCTGGTTCCCGTAGGTGTGCCGCCCCAGCCGGGTGACCGCCCAGCCGCGCGGCTCGGTCACCCCCGGAACGTTGACGTTCAGCAGGAGCCGGGGCGGAAGCGACTGCGAGAGCGCCGCGCGGGTCAGCGAGCGCGCGAACCGGGCGGCGTGGGAGAAGTCCAGCCCTCGCCCGCGCGCCACCAGGCTGAAGGCGATGGCCGGGACGCCGAGCAGCGTCGCCTCCATCGCCGCGGCCACCGTGCCGGAGTAGACGACGTCGTCCGCCATGTTCGGGCCGTGGTTGATACCCGAGACCGCGAGCACCGGCAGCTCGTCCTTCATCAGATGGTGGATGGCGAGATAGGCGCAGTCGGTGGGCGTGCCGTCCACCGAGAACCAGCGCTCCTTCACCTTGCGGATCCGCAGGGGCCGGGTGAGCGAGATGGCGTGCGAGGCGGCGCTCTGCTCGTGCTCCGGCGCCACCACCCACACCTCCCCCAGCGGCTCCACAGCCTCCGCCAGCGCGGCGATGCCCGCCGACCCGATGCCGTCGTCGTTGAGGATCAGGAGGCGGATGATCAGCTCCGGCCGCGCCCGAACGTGCTCCGGCCCGGATAGCGCGCACCGGCGCCGAGCGCCTCCTCGATCCGGAGGAGCTGGTTGTACTTGGCGACACGATCGCTCCGCGAGAGCGAACCGGTCTTGATCTGACCGCAGTCCAGCGCCACCGCCAGGTCGGCGATGGTGACGTCCTCGGTCTCGCCCGAGCGGTGGCTCATCACCGACCGGTACCCCGCACGGTGCGCCATCCGCACCGCCGCGATGGTCTCGGTGAGCGTGCCGATCTGGTTCACCTTGATGAGGATGGCGTTGGCCACGCCGGCATCGATGCCGCGGGCGAGCCGCTCGACGTTGGTCACGAACACGTCGTCACCCACCAGCTGCACCGAGCTTCCGATGGCCCGGGTGAGCGCCGCCCACCCGTCCCAGTCGTCCTCGGCCATCCCGTCCTCGATTGAGACGATGGGGTACTTGCGCACCAGCTGCTCGTAGAAGCCCACCAGTCCGGCGGCGTCGTACGACTTGCCCTCGCCCTTCAGGGTGTAGCGCCTGGTCTTCCCGTCGAAGAACTCGCTCGCCGCCACGTCGAGCGCGAGCGCCACGTCCTTGCCCGGGGCATAGCCGGCCGCGGAGATCGCCTCGGTCACCAGGACCAGCGCCTCCTCGTTGGTGGGGAGGTCGGGCGCGTAGCCGCCCTCGTCCCCCACCCCGGTGGCCAGCTTGCGCGCCTTCAGGCCTTTCTTGAGCGCGTGGAACACCTCGGCGCCGGTGCGGAGCGCCTCGGCGAACGTGGGTGCACCGACCGGGACGATCATGAACTCCTGGAAGTCCACCCGGGTGTCGGCGTGCGCGCCGCCGTTGAGGATGTTCATCAGCGGCACCGGCAGCGTCCGGGCCTGTACCCCGCCGACGTAGCGCCAGAGCGGCAGCCCGGTGGCCTGCGCCGCCGCCTGGGCCGTGGCCAGCGAGACGCCGAGGATTGCGTTCGCACCGAGCTTGCCCTTGCCGGGCGTGCCGTCGAGGTCGAGCATCCGCGCGTCGACCGCGGTCTGGTCCAGGGCGTCCATGCCCACCACCGCCGGGGCGATGACGTCGCGGACGTTGACCACCGCCTTGCGGACGCCCTTCCCGCCGTAGCGAGCCGGCTCGCCGTCGCGCAGCTCGATCGCCTCGTGGGCTCCGGTGGATGCGCCGGAAGGAACCGCGGCCCGGCCGACGTCCCCTCCGTCGAGGCTGACCTCGACCTCCACCGTGGGATTGCCCCGGGAGTCGAGGATCTCCCGGGCAACGACGTCGATGATCTCGGTCATGGCCGCCGACTTGTACGCACCCCGGGGGAGCGCGGGCAAGGACGACGATGAGCCGGAAAACTAGTGCAGCTTGCGGAGGTCGATGACCACGACGCCGCGCTTCGGCTTCTCCTCGCGGCCGTCCTCGTCGCTGCGGCGCACCGGGCGCTCGCGCTCGTCGGGGGCCGGAAGCGGCAGCTCCACCGCAGGTCGCTCTCGCTCGTCGCGATCCACCCGATCGCGGCGGCTGACCTGGTCGATGACGAAGCTGTCGAGCATTCGGCGTCTCCACGAGGCCAGTGGAAGAACTGGCCTTCGCCCCTCATTGTAATGCCTGACTTCACCCCAGCAAGCGTCGCTCCGGGAGGTGCTCCGCCTACCGCAGCTCCGCCCGTTTCTTGAATGCTTCCAGGAGCTTGGGGAGCGACTGGTCCACCAGCATGTTCACGATGGACCGTGGTACCAGGGGACCCACTCCCACCTCGATGGTGTACGTGGCGCGCGTCTTCCCGTCTGGCGTGGACTCGAGCGTCCAGCTGCCGTGGTTGTCGCGCATCACGTCGCCCTTCACGAACGTCCAGCGAACCGTCTTCGGTCGCTCCTCGACGTGGTGGAGCGTGTAGTGGATGCGCTTCACGAGGTCGATGCCGTAGGCCACGTCCACCTCGTTGCCGCGGCGGTTGAAGCTCTTTGCCTCCTTCACCTCGGGGAGGAACTCCACGTAGCGGTCGTAGTCGACGATGACGTCGAACAACCGCTCCGGCGGCGTGTCGATGACGATGCTCCGGCTGGCGGCGGGCATGTTCAGCGTCCTCCTGCCTGGCGCGCGAAGTACTCGGGCTTCGTCTCGAAGCGGTGCTGGGCCTGGACGTAGCGGACGGTGCCGGTCTTGCTCCGCATCACCACCGACCAGGTCTCGGCGCCGCCGCCGAGGAAGCGTACGCCGCGAAGGAAATCGCTGGAGGTGACGCCGGTGGCGGCGAACATCACCTCTCCCTGGGCCAGCTCCTCCGCGGTGTAGATCCGGTCGAGGTCGGTGACGCCCATCCTCCGCGCGCGGGCGATCTCGTCGTCGTTGCGCGGCCGGAGCCGTCCCTGCATGTCGCCTCCGACCGACTTCACGGCTGCGGCGGTGATGACGCCCTCGGGGGCTCCTCCGATCCCCATCAGCACGTCCACGCCCGTCTCCGGGAAGCAGGTGGCGACCCCTCCGGCCACGTCCCCGTCCTCGATGAGTCGGATGCGCGCGCCGGCCGTCCGCACCTCGCGGATCAGCTCCTCGTGCCGGGGGCGGTCGAGGATGACGACCGTGAGGTCTCCCGGATCGCGGCCCAGCGACCGGGCGATGGCGCGGAGGTTCTCGGTGGGGCTCCTGCGCATGTCGATGGCACCACGCGCCTGCGGGCCCACGGCGAGCTTCTCCATGTAGGTGTCCGGGGCGTTGAGGAGCTTGCCGCGCTCGGCGAGCGCGACCACGGCGATCGCGCCCGGCCGCCCGTAGGCGCAGAGGTTCGTTCCCTCCAGCGGGTCGAGGGCGATGTCGATGCCCGGATCGTCCGGGGCCCACCGGCCCACCTTCTCGCCGATGTAGAGCATGGGCGCCTCGTCGCGCTCGCCCTCGCCGATGACCACCGTGCCCTGGATGTGGAGGGTGTCGAAGGCTCGGCGCATGGCGTCCACGGCGGCCTGATCCGAGAGGTTCTTCTCTCCCCGGCCCATCAGCCGGGCCGCGGCGATCGCTGCCAGCTCGGTGACGCGCACCACCTCCAGCGCCAGGTTGCGGTCCATGGACGTCCTCCTCCCCCTTCGGTGCGCCGGACCGTACCCCGGGCCGTGCAGGGAGGCGACGGTTCCGAGGGACCCGCCGGGGCATCGGTGGCGAAGGCGTCGGCCGGTGGACTCAGCCGCGCAGCGCGGCCACCCACTCGGGGAGCCGCGCGGGTCTGCCTCCCTTGCCCAGACAGGCGTGGACCGTGCTGCCCGTGCAGAGCACCGCCGCCTCTCCCTCGCGGGTGACCTGATAGCGGAAGGTGAGCGTCACCCGGGTGACCGCCGGCACCTCGATGCCCACGAGGAGCACGTCCTCGTAGCGCGCCGGCGCCACGTACCGGCAAGTGGCCTCCACCACGGGAAGGCTGAACCCCTCGGCCTCCATCTCGCGGTAGCTGCGCCCGTGGGCGCGGAGCAGCTCGCTGCGGGCGAACTCGAAGTAGCGGAGGTAGTTCGCGTAGTACACGACCCCCATCTGGTCGGTGTCGCCGTAGATGACCCGCACCCGCGCCTGGAACATCCGTGCCCTCCTGTCGGAGACGGTAGGCGTCGGGCCGGATCCCGGACAAGGGAAAGGAAGATCGCCCCGCGCTCGGGGGTACACTCCGCGGCGACGATGACCCGCGCTCTCCTCCTCGCCCTCGCCCTCCTCTGCACGCCCGCGCTCGCCAAGCCTCCCCGGCTGACGCTCTTCATCGCGGTGGACGCGCTCGGAACGGACCTGCTCCTCCGCTCGCGGCCCCAGCTCCGGGCGGGGCTCGCCCAGCTGATCGACCGCGGCGCCTTCTACCCCGACGTGCGCTACCAGCAGGCGCAGACGACGACCGCGCCGGGGCACAGCGTGCTGTCCACCGGGGCCTACCCCTGGCGGACCGGCGTGGTGGGCAACCGCGTGCTGAACCGGACCAGCGGCAAGGACGAGCCCATCTTCTGGGATGCCACGCACCCGGTGCTCGACGCGCCGGCGGGGGTGGAGGACGTCTCTCCGGAGTCGATGCTGGCCGAGACGCTGGCCGACCACCTGAGGCTCTTCACCGCCGGCCGGGGGAAGGCCATCGCCCTCTCGGGCAAGGCACGCGCGGCGATCGCGCTCGCCGGTCGGCTGGGGCAGGCCTTCTGGTTCAACGAGCAGGTGGGCAAGCTGGTGACCGGGACCGCGTACATGAAGGAGCTGCCGTCGTGGCTCCGGACGCTCAACGACCGGAAGCTCCCGGACGCGGCCTTCGGGACCGACTGGAGTCTCGCGCTTCCCGTCACGCAGTACCTGGGCGACGACGACCGGCCCTTCGAGTCACCGTCCTACGGGATGGGCCGCACCTTCCCCCACTCGCTGAAGGGCGGAGCGCCGTCGCCGGGTCCGCCGTCCTACGCCGCCTTCGCCTCGTCGCCGTTCGCGAACGACCTGCTGGTACAGGCGGCGAAGGCGGCCATCACCGCCGAGGGGCTGGGAAAGGACGACGTGCCGGACCTGCTCGCGGTCAGCTTCAGCGCGACCGACCTCGTCTACCACCAGTACGGCCCCTACTCCTGGGAGATGCAGGACGCGCTGGTGCGCCTGGACCGGCAGATCGGCGATCTGCTGGCGGCGGCGGAGAAAGCGGCCGGCGGAAGACAGAACCTCCTGGTGGTGCTCTCGTCGGACCACGGAGGCGCCGCGCTGCCCGAGGAGTGGATCGCCGCGGGCATCAACGCCACGCGGGTGAAGGCATCGGCGCTGAAGCAAGGACTGGCCCAGGAGCTCCAGACGCGGTTCGGGGCCCCGGTGCTGCTGGGCATGGTGGACCGGGAGATCTACCTGAACGGCAAGGTGCTCGCGGAGAAGAAGCTGGACGCGGCGGCGGTCCGCCGGGCGGCGGCGGAGTGGCTGGCGAAGCAGCCGGGCGTGGCGCTGGCCGCGTCGGCGGACGACCTCGAGTCCGGCCAGGAGCTGAGCGGATTCATGCCCGCGCTCCGCCGGAGCCACTACCCGGGCCGGAGCGGCGACGTGACGTTCCTCCTCAAGCCGTACGCGGTGTTCATGGAGGGAGACACCGGGACGACGCACGGCGAGCCCTACGCCTACGACAGCCAGATTCCCCTGGTGCTCTACGGAAAGAACGTCCGGCCCGGCCTCTACCGGATGCAGGTGCACGCGAGCGACGTGGCGCCCACCGCGGCGATGCTGATGGAGATGGGCGCGCCGGCGTCCGCGGAAGGCGAGCCCCGGGTCGAGTCCGTCGTGCAGGGGCGCTGAGCGGCAGTCCCTAGGGACGCCCGGAGATCTGGCGGCGGAGGTCGTCGTCCTTCTGGCTTCCCGTCGTCGTCGGCGGGTCGGTGGACCTTCCGGTCGCCGGCTCGTAGCAGCCCCCGGGGCCGGAACCTCCGCCGCAGATGCGCGTGCTGGCGCACCCGGTGCTCACCGCGAGGAGCAACCCCAGGACAAGGACCCGCATCGAGACACCTCCGCCGGGCCGAACCGAGCACGGGCAGCGCCTCCTCGCGGACGAGATGCAGGGAGCGGCAGCGGCGACTCCGCGAGGCGCGCGCCGCGGATCAGCGCTCGACGATCTCGAGCGACAGGTCCATCGCCCGCGCCGAGTGAGTCAGCGCCCCCATCGACACGTAGTCCACGCCGAGCTGCGCGAGCCCGGGGAGCCGCTCCAGCGTCACGTTTCCCGACACCTCGAACTTCACCCGCCCCGCGGCGATCCTCACCGCCTCGGCGACGGTCGCATCGTCCATGTTGTCGAGCAGCACCACGTCCGCGCCGCCGGCGATGGCGTCCGGCAGCTGGGCGAGGCCGGTGACCTCGATCTCGATCTTCACCAGCAGGGGCGCATGCGCGCGAGCACGGCGGAGAGCCTCGCGGACGTCACCGCCTAACGCGGCGAGGTGGTTGTCCTTGATCAGCACCCCATCGAAGAGCCCGAAGCGGTGGTTGGACGCGCCGCCGGCGCGCACCGCCTCCTTCGACAGGCCGCGCATGCCAGGGCTGGTCTTGCGCGTGTCGATGATGCGGAGCCGGGAGCCCTTCACCGCGTCGGCCGCCCGCGCGGCGAGCGTGGCGATGCCGCAGGTGCGCTGGAGGATGTTCAGGGCCGTCCGCTCGCCCACCAGCAGCGTCCGGAGCGACGCCGACACGGTCCCCACCACCGCCCTGCCCCCGATGCGCGCCCCGTCACCTTCCGGGAAGCGCACCTCGGCCGCGGGCTCGAGCCGGGTGAAGACACGGGCGAAGGCGCGCGTGCCCGAGAGCACCAGCGTCTCCTTCGCCCAGACCTCTGCCCGCCCCCGCGCCCCCTCGGGGACCAGCGCCTGGGTGGTGACGTCACCTGCCGCACCCAGGTCCTCCTCCAGCGCCAGGTCGATCAGACGGTCGACGAAGTCCATACCTGGAGGAGGCCCGGCTCTGGCTCTAGCGGCGGGACTTCCGGGCGGTGCGCCGGGCCCCACGCCGGGCCTTGCGCGCGCCACGCCTCGCCTGCCGCACGCCCTTCCGCGCCGTGCGCCTCGTCTTGCGAGCGCCGCGGCGCGCCTTCCGTCCCGCCTTGCGCGCGGTGCGCCTTGCCTTGCCTCCGCCGGTCTTCTTCTTGCCCGCCGCCTTCTTGGCCGGCGCCTTCTTCGCAGGAGCCTTCTTCTTCGCACCGCCGGAGCGGCGCGGGCGAGGAGCGGCCGCGGCAGGAGCTGGCGCGGGGGAGGCCGGCTCGCCCATGCCCATCCCGAAGCCACTGCTCTCCGACGCAGGCGTGGAGGGCGGCCCGCCCATGCCGCCGCCCATTCCACCCATCCCGTTCGACTCGATCTCTTCCGGTGTTCTCTCGGACATCGTTCCTCCAGTTCAGATCCGACTGAGGTTGTCCAGCAGCTTGGCCCTCCGGGCCTCGAGCTCGGTCACCCGGGCTCGGTCCTTCTCCACCACGTCGGCCGGAGCCCGCGCGACGAAGCTCGGATTGTCCAGCTTTCGCCTCAAGGCTGCCAGATCCGACTCGACGCGGGCGATCTCTTTCCGCAAGCGCGCGCGTTCTTCGTCGAGATCCAACAGGCCGGCCAGCGGGACGTAGACACTCACCCCCTGTCCCACCCATGACGCGCTCGACGGCGGCGGCGCGCCCGTCGGCTGCACCGTCATCTCCGACAGCCCGGCCAGCGACTCCATGTCACTCCGGTGCCGCTCCAGCGCCGGCCGGAGCGCCGCGTCGTCGGTCTGCACCACCGCCCGAATCCTCTGGAGTGGCGGGAGGTTGCTCTCACCCCGGATGTTGCGGATGCCCTCCACCACCGCGATGACGGGTGCCATCTCCGCCTCCGCGGCGGGGTCCTCCGTCCCGGCCGCCGGAAACGCCGCGAGCATCAGGAATGCGTCTTGCGGGACGCCGGGGAGCCGGTGCCAGATCTCCTCGGTGATGAACGGGATGAAGGGGTGAAGGAGCCGCAGCACCCGGTCCAGCACGTGAATGAGCACCGCGCGCGTGGTGTCACCGCGCTCGGTGTCCGTGCCCTGCAGCGCGGGCTTGGCGAGCTCGATGTACCAGTCGCAGAACGCGTGCCAGGTGAACTGGTAGAGCCCCGAGGCGGCCTCCGCGAACTCGTAGCGGCCCAGCGCGTCGTTCACCTCGGCGGTGACCCGCTCGGTGCGTGAGAGGATCCACCGGTCGGCCACCGTGAGCGGCCGCTCGCGCAGCGGCCGGTTCCCGGGGTGGAAGTCGCCGAGGTACAAGAGGAGGAACCGCGAGGCGTTCCACAGCTTGTTGGTGAAGGCCTTGTAGCCGTTGACCCGATCGAGCGAGAGCTTGATGTCCCGCCCCTGCGCCGCCAGCGCGGCGAGCGTATAACGCAGCGCGTCGGCTCCGAACGCCGGCATCCCTTGCGGGAACTTGTTGCGCAGGCTCGGGGGAAGCTCCGCGGTCTTCTGGCCGTGGATGACGTCGAGCGGATCGACGACGTTCCCCTTCACCTTCGACATCTTCTCGCCCTTCTCGTCGCGCACCATCGCGTGCAGGTAGACGGTGCGGAAGGGCACGTCGCCCATGAAGTGGATGCCCAGCATCATCATCCGGGCCACCCAGAAGAAGAGGATGTCGTGTCCGGTCTCCAGGACCGAGGTCGGGTAGAAGGTCTTCAGCTCCGGCGTCCGCTCCGGCCAGCCGAGGGTGCTGAAGGGCCACAGCCCCGAGCTGAACCAGGTGTCGAGCACGTCCGGGTCCTGGACCAGCGCCGATCCCTTGCAGCCGGGGCAGCGCTCGGGCCGGGTGCGGGCGACGATGGGCGTGGCCTTCTCCAGATCCAGCGCTCCGGAGGAGGTCCGCGGAGTGCACGCCTCGCAGTACCAGGCGGGGATCTGATGTCCCCACCACAGCTGTCGGCTCACGCACCAGTCCTGGATGTTGCGCATCCAGTGGAAGTAGGTGGCGGTCCAGGTCTCGGGGACGATCTTCGTGCGCCCCTGCTCCACCGCCTCGATCGCCGGGCGGGCCAGCGGCTCGATCTTCACGAACCACTGCGGTGAGAGGCGCGGCTCGACGATCGTCCCGCTCCGCTGGCACAGGCCGATGCTGAGGGCGTGCGGCTTCTCGGAGACGAGGAGCCCGCGCGCCTCGAGATCCGCCAGCACTCGCGTCCGCGCCTCGAAGCGGTCCAGCCCTGCGTAGGGCCCGGCGGCCTCGTTGGTGCGCGCCGCCTCGTCGAGGATGGAGATCATCGGCAGGTCGTGCCGCAGCCCGGTCTGGTAGTCGTTGAAGTCGTGCGCGGGGGTGACCTTCACCACCCCGGTGCCGAACTCCGGGTCCACCAGCGTCGCGTCCGCGATGACCGGGATCTCCCGCTCGAGGAGCGGAAGGATGACCGTCTTCCCGACCAGGTCGCGGTAGCGCGGGTCGTCCGGATGCACCGCCACCGCGGTGTCTCCGAGCATCGTCTCCGGCCGGGTGGTGGCCACGGTGAGGAACCGCTCCTGACCCTTCACCGGGTAGCGAATCTCCCAGATCGACCCCTGTCGCTCCTCGTGCTCCACCTCGAGGTCACTGAGCGCGGTCCGGCAGTCCGGACACCAGTTGATGAGCCGGTTGGCGCGGTAGAGGAGCCCTTCCTCGTGGAGGCGGACGAACACCTCCAGCACCGCCCGCGAGCTGCCGGGGTCCATCGTGAAGCGCGAGCGGCTCCAGTCGAGGCTGGCCCCGAGGTGCTCGTGCTGCTCCTGGATGCGCGCCCCGTAGCGCTCCTTCCACTCCCAGATGCGACGGACGAACTCCGCCCGCCCCAGGTCGTGGCGCGACTTCCCCTCGGCGCGCTTCACCTCGCGCTCCACCACCATCTGGGTGGCGATTCCGGCGTGGTCCACGCCGGGCTGCCAGAGGGTGTTGAACCCGCGCATCCGGTGCCAGCGGACGAGGATGTCCTCGAGCGTGGCGGTCAGCGCGTGTCCGATGTGGAGCGAGCCGGTGACGTTGGGCGGGGGAAGGATGATGCAGTACGGCGGCTTGCTCGACGTGGCCTCGGCGCGGAAGCAGCCGGCGGCCTCCCAGCGCCGGTACCAGCGCGCCTCCACCTCCGCAGGCTCGTAGGCCTTCGGAAGTCCCTCCTGATGGTCCTCGGACATACCCGTGAGGGGGGTTGTTTAGCCTTTTCTCTCCCGCTCGCGCATCGTCCGCTCGGCGATTTCTCGCACGATGGTCTCCGCGAGCTGGGGGACCACTTCCCAGGCAATCTTCTCGATGACCTCGCGCGAGGCCTTCCCGAGGGCTTCCCGGAGCTGGGCCTCGCCTCCGTCGGCGGCCGGCGCCGACGCGTCGGTGCCGAGGTCGAGCGACATCTCCTCCGCGGCGGCGGGCGGCGCGATCTGCTGCTCCACCCGGTAGCCCCGGACGGGCGTGTTGGCGGGGGCCGAGAGGCCGAATGGGTCTCGCCCGCGCGCCGTCGCCGGGGCAGCGGGGGCGGCCGGCACCGGAGGGAGGGGCGAGGCACCCGGGGCCCGGGGGAACCCGCCGGGGGCCATGGGGGCCGCCGGCCGTGCAAAGCCCGACTGCGTGACGAGCGGCATCCCCGGACGGGGCGCGCCCGGAACGGTGCCGCCCCCCATCTGCTGCGGCGGTCGCGGGAGGCCCCCCGACGCGGGAGCGGGCCGTGAAGGCACGCCTGGCTGGGTGACGGGACGGCCGAGCGGCTGCGGCGCCGGCCGCGGCACTCCGGCCATCGGCGTGGGCGCTGGCGCAGCCGGACGGGGGATGCCGGCAGGCCCGGGCATGGGCTGCGGAACTCCGGCCGTCGGCGCGGGGCGGGGGGCGCCCACCGGCGAGAACGCGCCGGTCGAGGCGGGGCGAGGCGCGCCCGAGGCCATGGGCTGGCTGGGCCGGGGAACCGCCGGCTGCGAGGTCGCCGGGGGTGGCGCGGTCGCGTACGCCGGACGGGCCGGCATCATCGGCTGGCCCGCGGGCAGCCCGAGCAGTGCGCGGACGCGGTCGAGGAACGCCTGGCTCTCGAAGGGTTTGGTGATGTGCGCGTCCGCCCGGGCAGCGCGAGCCCGCGCCTCGTCGAAGGGCTCGAAGTTGCCGGCGAGGAGGAGCACCGGCGTCGCCGCGGTGGATGGATCCGACTTGAGGGTCTCGCAGACCTCGTAGCCGCTTCGGCCGGGCATCAGCACGTCGGCGATGACCAGGTCCGGGCGCATCTCTCGCGCGCGGGCAATGGCGTCGATGCCGTTGTCCACCGCGGTGATCTGGAAATCCTCGAGCGCGAGCGCCATCCCGATGACCTTGCGGATGGTGAGCGAGTCATCGGCGACGAGCAGGGTCTTCGGCATGTCAGCTCGCGATATCTGAGGGGCCGCGCCGCGGCCCTGTCAAGTTCGACGCTCCCAGCAGCCGCGTGACGTCCGGGGCGAGCACGACGCGTCCGTCCGGCGTTCGCCAGCGCCCCGCCTCCTCGCCCGCCACGAGGCCGTGCTCGATGCCCAGGACCCGCGAGGAGCACAGCGCGACCTGGATGCCGGCGAGCTCGAGCAGGACCACCTGCGACTCCGCCGCCGGTGGCTGTCCGAGGAACGCCGGGAGCGCGTACACCGGCCACAGCGCGCCGGCGTGTGCCAGAAGCCCGGCGACGACTCCCCCCGGCACCGGGAAGGGACAGAAGGCGGCCAGCACCGGGGAAATCTGCAGCACGTGCTGGAGCGGCACGCCGAACAGCATCGCGCCCGACTCGAAGAGGAGTGCCGGGCCCTGGGGCGCCTCGAGCCAGGTCACGATGCGCGGCGGCGGCGGGGGCACCATGCACGTCTGCCCCAGTGCCTCGGCGCGCAGCTCGAGGTACAGCTTCCCCTGGTGCTGGAGGGCCCCGCGGACCAGCGTGCCGATGCGCTGCGCGAGATCGCGGGTGAGCTGGAAATGCGGCGCACCGGCGACGTCCGCCACTTCCGCACCTTCACGTACGCGCACCGCAAGCGTGGGACTGGTGTCGAGGAGGACCGCGAGGCCAGGACGGCCCTCGGCCGCCCCGCCCATCAACGTCGAGAGGTCCTCGAGGGGAAACACGCCTCGAACCGTCGCCCGTTCGGCGTCTGGATCCGGTGGTGTCACCTCGAGGACGCGTGACGCCTCGAGGGCGTAACGCGCCGGCCCCGCCTCGAAGAGGAGCGCGAGTCTCCGACCTCCGTCATGCGTGTGCGCGGTCATGACGAGCCTGGCCCCGAGGCTATCGCGAGCCGGCGAGATCCTGTCATGCTCGGGGCTGGCACGGCGCGAGAGTCGGATGGCGACCATCCTGCTGGTGGACGACGAGAAGGTCGCCCGTACGGTGTACGGCGACTACCTGACCGCCGCGGGTCATAGGGTGACCTGCGTCAGCTCGGTGGCGGAGGCGCGGGCGGCGCTGGCGCTTCACCCCGTCGACCTGGTGGTCACCGACCTCATCCTCCCCACCGGGGACGGCATGGAGGTCCTCCAGCACACCCGCGAGCGGTATCCGGGCGTGGAGGTGGTGGTCATCACCGCGCTGGACAAGGTCGACCCCGCGGTGCGCGCCATCAAGAACGGGGCGGCCGAGTACCTGGTCAAGCCGGTGAAGCCCGAGGGGCTGAACCACGCGGTGAACCGGGCGCTGATGACCCGCGCGCTGCTCGCGGAGAACGCGGCGCTCAAGCGTCACCTCTCGCTGGTCGAGGCGGGCCAGCGGCTCCTCACCACCCTCGACCGCCCGCGGCTCGCGCAGACGGCGGCCTCGGCCTTCCTCGGGCTGTCCGGCGCGGAGGGCGTGCTCCTCTGGTCGCGAAGCGGTGACACCGTCCGGCTGGAGGGCTCGGAGGGCATCGCCGCGGAGCCGCTCCGCCACCTCGTCGTCCGTTACGACGCCGAGCTCCCGGACATGCCCGCCCGTCCCTTCGATGCCGCCTGGCCGGAGGGGTCCGGGAGGGTGCTGGGTTTCCCGGTGGGCGAGGCCGGAAAGCATCGGGGGTGGGCCCTGCTGGTGACCCACGCACCGGCCACCGAGACGGTGCGCGAGACCGCCGAGTACCTCGCACGCCACCTCGCGCTGGCCTGGGATCACGCCGAGCGCTTCGCGCGTGTGGAGGACCTCGCCTACCTCGACGACCTCACCCGGCTCTACAACGCGCGCTACCTGGACGAGGCGCTGGAGCGCGAGCTGCACGGCAAGGGACCCTTCAGCCTGCTCTTCCTCGACCTCGACCACTTCAAGAGCGTCAACGACACCCACGGGCATCTGGTGGGGAGCAAGCTCCTCGTCGAGGCGGCCCGGGTGGTGAAGTCCTGCACCCGCGATCTGGACGTCGTCGCCCGCTGGGGCGGCGATGAGTACGTCGTGCTCCTCCGCGAGACCGACAGCGGCGGCGCGCTCAAGGTGGCCGAGCGAATCCGTCGCACGGTGGAGTCGCACTCCTTCCTCGCCCGCGAGGGGTACGGGCTGGGAGTGACGGTGTGCATCGGCGTGGCGAGTCACCCCGAGCACGGGGTGGACCGCCGCACGCTCCTCGACCTCGCCGATCGGGCGATGTACCGCGGCAAGCGGACCTCGCGGAACGTGGTCTACGTCGCGACGCCGGCGGCCGAGGAAGTCGTCAAGCGAAGCGGCGCGGCCTGAAGACTTGTCGCGGCGACCCGAAACGCTCTAAGCCGGACCGCCGTGCGGGTGCACCGTCCTGGAACCCGGGCGCTCGTCCCGGCCCTCCTTCTGTTCGTGGCCGGCCTCGCCGCGTGCGAACAGCCACCCGAGACCGAGCTTCGCTTCCGGGTGGGGTACCCCGACATCCCGAGCACGCTCCTCGTCTACGTGGCGCAGGACCAGCGACTCTTCGATGCCGAGCATCTCCGCGTCGAGTCCAAGGTCTACCCCACCGGACGCGAGGCGCTGGCCGCGGCCATCGCCGGGGAGCTGGACGGCGTGGTGGTCTACTCGACCCCGCTGGTGCTCGCGGCCATGCATGGCGAGGACCTCGTGGTGCTCAGCACGCTGCACCGCTCGGACGGTCTCACCGGCCTCGCGGTGAATCCGCAGACGGGCATCCGCAGCGCGGCGGATCTGCGGGGGCGACGAGTCGGCGTCACCCCGGGCACGAGCTCCCAGCTCGCCCTCGACGTGGTGCTCGCCGAGAGCGGCCTCGAGCCGTCCGACGTGCGGTCGGTGCCGGGCCAGCCGAGGGACCTCATGGCCGCGCTCGAGGCGGGTGAGCTCGATGCCGCGTCGCTCTGGGTGCCGAATCTCCTGCTGGCGACCGGGCCGGGGAAGGCGCGCCTTCTCACCTCCGAGATCTACGCCGAGATGAGCATGCTCGCCGGGATGCGCCCCCGCATCGAGGCGCGCCGCCTCGAGACCAGCCGGTTCCTCCGCGCGCTCCTGCGGGCGCAGGGGATGCTGCGCCGGCGGCCGCAGCTCGTCGAGAGCGCGCTGCGGCCCCGCTTCCCGCAGCTCGACGAGGCACAGCTGGCCACCATCGTCTCCCACTCGCGATTCGAGGTGGGGCTGTCGAACCTCCTGCTCAGCACTCTGCGCCAGGAAGGAGCGTGGCTCGAGCAGCGTGGCGAGCCGCGGGCGGAGCGGATCCGGTTCCGCGACGCGCTCGCGCCCGGGCTGCTCGAGGAGCTGGCCCCGGAGTCGGTCACCCTCCTCCGCCCGCCGGAGCGGCCCCTCCGGTGAGCCTCGCCCGGAAGCTGGTCGGTCCTCAGGTCCTGATCCTCGGGCTCATCGCCGCGCTCGCCATCACCCAGTGGGCGGTGACGCGGTACGAGCGCCGGCAGCTGGAGGAGACCACCCGCCGGCTCCAGCAGACGGGCTTGAGGATCCAGCGGCTGGCCCAGCTGTTCTCGGACACCGAGCGCGACCTGCTCTCCGAGGTGTTCACCCGTCAGGACCTCCTCACCCGGCGCATCACCCTGAGCAACGAGGAGATCGACCTCCTGCTCGACGAGCTCGCGCGGGCGGACGCGGCCACGCCCGGGCGGACCCTGCTCGAGGACCTGCGGCGTCTCCGGCGCCCGCTGGTGGACGCGCAGCGCGCGCTGCTCGACGCGCGCGATCCAGCCCGCAGCCGCTCGGCCTTCGTACGCTGGTGGTTCCTCGATCAGCGCGCCAACGCAGTTCTCGCCGACCTGTCGGCGGACAACCTCAAGGGCGTGGACCGGATCCTCGCCCAGGTCGGAGACACCCGCCGCCGGACGGATCTCTTGCTCATCAGCCTCACCCTGATCTGCGCCCTCACGGTGGCGGGAACGACCCTTTACGTGTTCCGCGGCGTGGTCGCGCCGCTGGTCCGCCTCACCGCCGCGAGCCAGACAGTGGGCGACGGCGGCTCGGTCCCGTTGCTGCCCGGGCGGCGTGACGAGCTCGGCGCGCTCTCGCGGGTGCTCGCCGGGACGACCGAGCGGCTGGTGGCCACCAACGCCGAGCTCCAGGAGGCCCTCGCGCTCCGGGAGCGCTTCCTCTCCATCGCCGCGCACGAGCTCCGCACCCCGCTCACCTCGCTGTCGTTGCAGCTGGCGCTCATCCAGCGGCGGATCGAGCAGGGCGCGGACCGGGAAACGCTCCGCGCCAACGCCGGGGCGCTCGCGCGTCAGTCCCAGCGGCTTTCACAGCTGGTGGGAGAGCTGCTCGACGTGACCCGCATCCAGCGCGGTCGCCTCGACCTGCACGTCGAGCAGGTCCGCCTCGATCAACTGGTCCACGAGGTGTGCGAGCGGTGCACGGCGCTGCTCGACGCGGGGCAGAACCGGCTCACCCTGGAGCTCGAGCCCGAGGTCCTGGGCGAGGTGGATCCCTCGCGGATCGACCAGGTGCTGGTGAACCTCCTGGGAAACGCTGCCCGGCATGCCCGGGGCGCGGCCATCACCGTGCGGCTGTGGAGCACCGCCCGGGAGACGATGCTCGAGGTGCGCGACTCCGGTCCGGGGATCCCCGAGGCCGTGCGGAGCCGGCTGTTCGAGCCGTTCGCCCGGGCTCCGGGAGCGGCGCCGGGCCTCGGGCTCGGGCTCTACATCAGCCGGGAGATCGTCGAGGCCCACGGGGGTCGCATCGACATGATGACCGCCCGCGGGGAGGGAACGGCGTTCACCGTCCACCTCCCGCGGGCCAGTCGACTTCGTTCGGCGGCGACCGGGTGACGGTCGGCCGTCAGTAGTCCATGTCCTCGCCGCCGTAGTCCGGCCCGCTGGCGCCCGCGCCGCCGCCCTTGGACTTCTTCTTCGGCTTCTCGGCGATCATGGCCTCGGTGGTCAGCAGGAGCGAGGCGACGGAGGCGGCGTTCTGGAGCGCGGTGCGCTCGACCTTGGTGGGGTCGATGACGCCGGCCTTCTCCAGGTCCTCGTAGGTCTCGGTGCGGGCGTTGAGGCCGAAGGCGCCCTGCCCGGCGCGGACCTTGTCCACCACCACCGCACCCTCGAGGCCCGCGTTGCCGGCGATCTTCCGGAGCGGCTCGGTGAGCGCGCGCTTGACGATGTCCACCCCGAAGCTCTGCTCGCCGGGCGCCTTCAGGCCATCCAGCGCCGGCAGGCAGCGCACGTAGGCCACCCCACCGCCGGGGACGATGCCCTCCTCCACCGCGGCGCGGGTCGCGTGCAGCGCGTCCTCCACCCGGGCCTTGCGCTCCTTCATCTCGGTCTCGGTCGCGGCACCCACCTTCACCACCGCGACGCCACCGACCAGCTTCGCCAGGCGCTCCTGGAGCTTCTCCTTGTCGTAGTCGCTGGTGGTCTCGCCGATCTGGGCGCGGATGAGCTTGATCCGGCCCTCGATGTCCGGCTTCTTGCCGGCGCCGTCGATGATGGTGGTGTTGTCCTTGTCGATCTTCACCCGCTTGGCGCGGCCGAGTTCGTTGAGGGTCAGGTTCTCGAACTTGATGCCCAGCTCCTCGCTGACCACGCTGCCGCCGGTGAGGGTGGCGATGTCCTTCAGCATCTCCTTGCGGCGATCACCGAAGCCCGGCGCCTTCACCGCGGCGACGTTGAGCACCCCGCGCAGCTTGTTCACCACCAGGGTGGCCAGGGCCTCGCCCTCCACGTCCTCGGCGATGATCAGCAACGGCTTGCCGGAGCGGGCCACCTGCTCCAGCAGCGGGATGAGGTCCGCCATGGAGCTGACCTTCCGCTCGCTGATGAGGATGTACGGGTCGTCGAGCTCGACCTCCATCCGCTCGCGGTTGGTGACGAAGTACGGGCTCACGTAGCCGCGGTCGAACTGCATGCCCTCCACCACGTCGAGGGTGGTGTCCAGCGACTTGCCCTCCTCGACGGTGATGACCCCCTCCTTGCCCACCTTGTCCATCGCGTCGGCGATGATGGTGCCGATGGTCTCGTCACCGTTGGCGGAGATGGTGCCGACCTGTGCGATCTCCTTCTTGTCCTTGGTGGGCTTGCTGAGCTTCTTGAGCTCGGCGACCACGGTCTCGACCGCGCGGTCGATGCCGCGCTTCAGCTCCATCGGGCTGTGGCCGGCGGCGACGAGCTTGAGGCCCTCCTCGTAGATGGAACGGGCGAGCACGGTGGCGGTGGTGGTGCCGTCGCCAGCGCTGTCGGAGGTCTTGCTCGCGACCTCCTTCACCATCTGGGCGCCCATGTTCTCGAACCTGTTCTCGAGATCGATCTCCTTGGCGACGGTGACGCCGTCCTTGGTGACCGTGGGAGAGCCGAACGACTTCTCGATGACCACGTTGCGGCCCTTCGGGCCCAGGGTCACGGCGACTGCGTCAGAGAGGACGCGAACGCCGCGCAGGATCGCGTCGCGCGCCCCCTGGTGGAAGAAGATTTCCTTGGCTGCCATTTGTTGCAAACCTCCGGAAAATGAGCGTTTTTGAGATAGGCCGGGCCTTGGCACTCCCCGGCTGCGAGCGCCAACCTAAAGGTCCAGCGGCCGTTGTCAACGCGAACGTGAGGGGGCAGGGTCAGGGGCCATGCTGAAGCCGCCGCTGCCGGGGCTGGACGCGCTCGACCTCCAGCTGCTGACCCTGCTCGAGGAGGACGGCCGGATGGCCCTCTCCGCCCTGGCCCGGCGAGTACGCCGTTCCCGGAGCGCGATCCAGGAGCGGGTGCAGCGTCTGGAGCGTTCGGGGCACATCGCCGGCTACACCATCCGCCGCGGAGGGGAGCCGGTCGGGGTCCGGGCGTACTTGCTGGTGTCGGGGTCGGCGGCGGCCCACGAGCGGATGGTGGCGACCCTCAAGTCCTTCCCCGAGGTGCGGGTGTGCGACTCGGTCTCGGGCACGGTGGACATCGTGCTCCAGATCCACGCGGGCGACATCGCCTCGGTCGAGCGGGTGTGCAAGGCGGTGGGTGCGGTCCCCGGCGTGGAGCGGAGCATCACCCTCTTCGTCATGGACGAGCGGCTGCGACCTCGCTGATCGGCCGGTGAATTCACCGGCATCCCGTCGAAATCGACGGGCTGGCGAAGCGCCTGGCTGCAGCCGGCGACCTGACGGCTGCGTGCGCGACCCGGTTGCGTTTCCGGATCGCTGTGCTTCCGGCCCATGGGCGAGACCTTTCCATCCGGACGCTGGCTGTGGTTCCTCGCGGTCTTCCTCCTCGGCGCCTGTGGCTCCTCGGGCGGGAACGGGGGGAACGGCGGCAACGGCGGAAACGACGCCGGCAACGGGACCGACGGCGGCTCGCTGGTGACTCCGACCGCGCCAGGCTGGGAGGCGCTGCAGCAGATGCCCATTGGGCTGGGGGAGACGGCGGTGGCCGCGGCCGACGGGAAGATCTACGTCGCCGGCGGCTACGACACCCGGGCCGTCTTCCAGATCTACGACATCGCCACCAACACCTGGACGACCGGGCACGGGCTCCTCAGCGGAACGGACAACGCCGGGGCGGTGGCGTCCGGGGGCAAGGTCTACGTCTTCGGCGGTGAGGCCACGCCGGTCGTCCAGATCTACGACGTGGCCGCGACCACCTGGGCCGCCGGGCCGAACCTTCCCGTGGACCGCTTCTCGTCCGTGGTGGAGGAGGTGAACGGCGCAGTCCACCTCGTCGCGGGGTGGAGCTTCAGCCGCACCAACAACGTGTCCATCGCCAGCCACACGGTGTTCGACCTCGCGAGCGGCACGTACCCGCCGGGGCCCTTCGCCGACCTGGGCACGGCGCGGAACCACGCCTACTCCGGGGTCATCGACGGGAAGATCTACGTGACCGGAGGACGCGCGCCCGGTCACGAGGGCAACGACGGAAACAACATCGCCAGCACCGAGGTCTACGACCCGGGGGCCGATGCATGGAGCCTGGTGGAGGACCTCCCCACCCCGCGGAGCGGCGGGGCGAGCGCGGTGCTCGACGGCAAGCTCTACGTGATCGGCGGACAGCTGCCGGGAAACACCGTCTACAAGACGGTGAGCCGGTTCGATCCGGCCACCGGCCACTGGGAGGCGCTCCCCGACATGCCCATCGACCTCACCGGGCACCGCGCGGTGGCGGTGGGCAACGCCATCTACGTGATGGGCGGGTTCCGGACGCAGGGCGCCGTGCGCCAGGGCTTCGGGGGCGTGCCCTACGTATGGAAGTACACGCCGCCGTGAGCGGCCGTGCTTCCGTCCCCCAGGCCCTGCACGTCTGGCTCACCTTCGGCGTCCGCATCGATCTCTGGCTCTGACTCCGCGCCGGTGGGACGCTCGCGCCCGTGCGCATCCTCTACGGAGTCGTGGGCGAGGGCATGGGGCACGCCACCCGCTCCCGCGTCGTCCTCGAGGAGCTGGTCAAGGAGCACGAGGTGCAAGTCGTCGCCTCGGGCCGCGCGCACGCCTACCTGGCCGAGCGGTTCCCGGAGGTGCACCGCATCTGGGGCTTCACCCTCCACTACGAGGGCAACGCCATCCGGCGCTTGCCCACCGTCGTCCGGAACCTGCGCGGCGCGGTGAGCGGCTGGCCGCGCAACGTGCGCGCGTACTTCGAGCTCGTCGCGTCGTTCCGGCCCGACGTCGTGGTGAGCGACTTCGAGAGCTTCAGCTACTACTTCGGCAAGGCGCACGGGATCCCGGTCATCGACCTGGACAACATCCACGTCATCTCCCGCTGCACGCACTCCCGGGAGCTGCTCCGGGGTCACGAGCACGACTTCGGCCTCGTCCGGAACGTGGTGGCCGCGAAGCTCCCCCGCTGCTTCCACTACGTCATCCCTACCTTCTTCTACCCGCCGGTGCGGTCGCGGCGGACCACTCTCGTCCCCCCGGTGCTCCGGCCGGAGATCCTCGCCGCGCGCTCCGAGCCGGGCGAGCACCTGCTCGTCTACCAGACCGCGACGACGAACCGCGCGCTCCCCGAGACGCTCAAGCAGCTCGGGATTCCGGCCCGGGTCTACGGGCTCCGCCGCGACCTGACCGCGGACATGGTGGACGGGAACGTCACCTACCGGCCGTTCGGCGAGGCCCGCTTCATCGAGGATCTGCGCACCGCGCGCGCCGTCGTCGCCGGCGGAGGCTTCTCGCTCCTGAGCGAGGCGGTCTTCCTCCACAAGCCGGTGCTCTCGGTCCCGGTGGAGCGGCAGTTCGAGCAGGTGCTGAACGCCCTTTACCTCCAGGACCTCGGCTACGGCACCCGCGCCCGTCGCCTCGACGACGACGCCCTCGAGTCATTCCTGGCGCGAGTTCCCGAGCACACGCGCGCGCTGGCCGGCTACCGGCAGGACGGCAACGCCCTCGCGCTGGCCACGCTGAAGGAGCAGCTCGGGCTCGTCGCTGCCCGGCGTGCACGCAGATTTCGCCACCGGAGAGCTCCCGGCAGTGGATCGGGTGACGCGTCGGGCGCCGCCTAGTTCGAGCAGTTGCCTTGGTGCCGGCAGTCGTGGACCGCCGGAGGCACGTCGAGCCAGTGCACCGTCCCCACCATGTCGGTCACACTCGTGGTCGACGAGAGCGGACCCGAGCCGGGCTCGATGAGGACTCCACCGTACGCAACCTGTCCGGTCGTCGCGTTGACCGACAGCACCAGCGCGGACTGCTGCGGCGCCACGTAGGTGCTCCGGGTCGTGAAGCGCGCGGTGGCAGTGCTGGTGGTGCCGCCAGACGAGCCGCACTGGATGCCGCCTCCGGTCGCGTCCGCTTGATACGTGTAGGCAGAGTCCAGGGGCAGCGTTGCGTTGCAGGCGAGCGTCTGCACCGGGTTCGGCTTCAGGGTGCTCCAGATCACGCAGCCGTCGTTCATGAAGGCCGAGCTAGCGGTGCGCTCGTCCACGGAGTTGGCGTGCGCGATGTACCACCCGCTCGAGGTGGAGGACGCGGTGCTGCTGCTCGCGTTGACGAGGTTTCCGTCGCTGAGCGCCGCGGCGTCGTAGGCCGTCGCGCCGGCGGCGGTGGTGAACTGGGGCCGCGCATCGTCGAAGAGCCTCACCGCGTAGAAGCGCGAGTACTCCATCGAGCTCGGGCTGTAGTCCACCGCCGTGCCCATCGGCCGCCCGGAGGCCAGCGGGCAGTCCACCCCACCGGGCACGCCCGGCGACCAGTCGCAGTACGCCTGGGCGGAGTACTGGGTGGGCTGGGTGTTGCCACAGGCGATGGTGGTGTCGATCTCCGAGTCCACGACGTCCGAGCAGGACATGCTCTGCAGGTCGGCCGGCGAGTCGAAGGCCAGCGACTGCGTGGTCGCGCTCGCCCCCGAGCTGTAGCTCCAGCTGCCCGATTCGTAATGCGGGCCGTTGCCGTCGGGCGAGATGCGATATCGGCTGCTGCTCACCGTGACGCTGCAGCCCTTTCGCACACACGCTCCGAGGTTGGCCAGGCCGCAGGTCCCACCGTTGGGGTCCTTGATCTGGTCGCGGTCCCCGGACCCGACGAAGAACCGCCACACGTTCCCCGGGAGGAGGCCGAGCACCGCCCTCTGGAAGATGGGGCTGCGCTTCGAGAAGGCCTGTCCCTTGAACTGGATGAAGGCTCGGGCTGCGAACCAGTTGGAGTACGCCCCGTTGGAGGGGTTCGGCTTGCCCGGGCTGCCCATGCCGACGGTCCACACCTGCCCGCCCGTGTCACCCACCACCAGCGTGTCGAAGATCCCGTCGGCGTCGGTGTCCGCGAGGCTCGGCGGAGCGACGACCGGGTAGAGCGCGCTGCGCAGGTCGCCGCTCCCCGTCGCGTCGGAGGCCGAGAACCGGTACACGTCCTGACCGGTCCACACGTCGAGCACCCAGATGGCACGGCCACGGAGGTACGCCGGGTCGAAGCCGCCGCCCACCGCGACCACGTAGCGCTCCCTGGCCGGAACTCCCTGCACCTTGAACACGCCACTTCCGTCCGCCTCGGCAATGGGCCCGATGGGCGGCGCCGCGGGGCCGAGGTCGTTCCAGGACTCGCCCGACACCAGCGCATCGTTGGTGCCCGGGGGAGGCCAGTTCCAGAGGAACTTCGGGGTCATGGGGTCGGTGACGTCCAGGGCGAAGAAGCTGCGTCCGCCCTCGCGCTCACCGGTGATCGCGACGGTGCGGTACTCGTTGGCCTGCTTCTCGTGGTCCGCGTTGAGGTCCACCCAGATGTCGCGGACCATCGGCGTGCCGTCCACCATCAGCTCGTGCCGGTCACCGAGCGCGAGGCGGATGAGCTTGGGCAGCAGATCGGGCGGGATGAAGGCCCACATCTCCTCGCCGGTGCCGAGATCGAAGGAGTGGTTTCTGCCGCTGACCGTATCGTTGCCGGCGTTGAAGGCGTGCAGCATGCCGTCGTTCGAGCCCACCAGCAGGAACTGACTCCGGTACTGGTTGTCCGAGAAGTACGTCGTGTACGCGTCCTGCCCGCCTGGCTCGAAGCGCGGGTCGTACAGCGAGGGCACGCACTGGTTCACCACGCCGAGGTCACAGAGGAACGTCGGCGCGGGCGGGGTCACCAGCACCGGGGTGGAGTGGAAGATGTCGCCGAGCAGGTTCGGCCGCGCCTGATAGCTGGCCGGCGGCGGGTTGGTTCGGTTGGCCGGGTTCTGGAAGAGGATGTCCCTTCCGTTGACGAAGTCGATGAGGTCGCGCCCGCAGTCGGACTCGGTCGCATAGGTGTGGCGGGTGAGGTTCCCGAGCGTGGTGCAGAAGTCTCCGTTCACCCCGCCCAGCTGGAAGAGCGGCGTGAGCCGGTCGGCGTTGGAGGAGGTGAACTGGATCAGTGTCGGGTCGTATCCGCTGCTCGAGTCCGGGGCGACCGTGTAGATGGCCCGCTGGCGCGCGGAGTTCCCCGAGAGCCAGCTGTTCACGCGGGCGGTGAGCACCTGCCCCGCCTCCCAGAAGGGCGTGGCGGGGACGCCACCGTCGGAGCCGCCCGCCTTCGCCGGCCAGCCGGCATCCCAGGTCTGGCTGTTGTCCAGAACCACGAACTCGCCGTTGGACTCGCCGACGAAGGCTTTGTTCGCGTCGGTCAGGTAGAAGTCCGAGCAGTCGGAGTCGCCGTTGGGGTTGGCCGAGGTCACCTTCCCCTGGTCGGCGCTGGTGCAGCCGGAGGCGAACTCGTTGAAGAGGCTGAACCGGGTCACCGTGCCCGGCCAGAGCTGCCCGCCGTTCGGCGTGAAACGCGGGAGGAAGGCCGAGGTGTACCCGCTGCTCTGGACGGTCGTGATGCTCGCCGCGGAGAACGACGTGGAGCGGTTCACGATGGCCATGAACACGTCCTGGATGTTCGACTCGAGGGTGGCGTAGTCGTCGGCCACGACGTAGTCGCCCCCGCCGCGGGCGGCGATCTGCCGCAGCGTCGTCATCTCGCCATAGGTGTCCTTCGGATCCCCGATGGCCACCACGTAGGTGCGGAGCGTCGAGTTGGGGTAGCCGATGCCCACCGGGGTGGCGTTCATCCAGGCCGCGACGTCGTCGGCCAGGTCCATGTCGCAGGTGCCGGCCGGCGCCTGGCGAGCTCCGGGACCAGAGATGGCGCTCCCCGCGCCTCCATTCAGCGAAGGATCGAGGAAATCGTCACCGTCACCCTCGGCCCCCATGCCCAGTGCCGAGCACTGCGCGGTCGCGCTGCACCAGGCAGGGGTCACGCCGTTCACCGGCGCGCAGGCGGCGTTGGCGCTGTCGCCGCGGCCGTCAGCGAAGAGAACGATGAAGTCGCCGCGGCAGTTCACGCACGGGCCGCTCTTGCTGTTGGGGAAGTTGCTGGGGAAGGTGGCGTTGTTCGAGAAGAGCCAGGGACTGGTCTGGCCGCCCATGTACCAGGCGGCGTTGAACAGCATCTCCGCCAGAGGGTAGGCCGTGCTGGTGTAGGCCACTCCGTCGATGGCGCTGATCTTCTGGTTCAGGGGCCGCCCCTGCCCCGCGCAGGACTGGGGCAGCATCTTCTGGAGAAGAGTGGTTCCCTTGTCGTTCGCCTGGCCGAGCACCGCCTCGCGCAGCGGGAGGAGCAACGGGCCGTTCACCAGCCGCTTGTAGGCGAGCGACAGGAGCACCCACTTCACCGGGTGGAAGCGCAGCCAGTTGGTGGTGAAGACCGCCGCCGAAGGCGTGACGTCGTTGCTCGGGGCCGCCGGGTTCAGCCAGTAACCGCGGGTGTTGAGGCAGGCGAGGCACGCGGCCGCCTGGGCGGCGCCGCCGGCGTTCGAGCAGGCCGTGGCGTAGGTCTCGGACGTTCCCCCCGAGGCGCTGGCCGCCGGCCAGTTCCGATAGCGGTACGCGTAGCCGCTCCGCAGCCCGTCGCTGAGCCCGTTCCCACCGGAGTAAGTGGGACCCGGATCCGGGTAGGTCCTGGTCGGATCGTACGTGCCCTGCAGCGCCTGCGGGCCGGCCGGAGGATTCACCCCGGTGGAGAGGAAGTAGCCGAGGTTGTTCAGGTAGTCGTTGCTGCAGCCGGTGGGCGTGGCGCCGCCCAGGTCGACGCGGATCCGGTACAGCCGCTGTGTGAAGTCGACCAGGGTCGCGTGCGACGGCCAGACCAGGGTCACGTTGGTGTTGCCGCTGGTGTCGCTGACGCCGGTGAAGAACTCGTTGTCGCCGCCCTCGGGGGGGTTCTGGAGGTAGTCGATACGCTCGACGTCGCGGTTCCAGCACGCCTGGGCCGGGGAGCTGGACTGCGCGAGCGCCAGCGGGGCGCCGAGCATCAGGCTCAGGGTCAGGAGTCGTCGGAGAGTGCGATCCATGGCCTTGTGCCTTCCTCTACAGACCGAAGCGAACGAGGTACTCGACCTCGTTCTGATGTGAGCCGGCGCTGCTCGAGCTGCAGACCACGAGCACCCGGTAGAGCTGGCCGCCCATTCCGACGCGGGCAATCCGGTTGGACATGTCGCTCACGCCGATGCCGCCGGAGCTGACGCCGGTGACCGCGGTGATCGACTTGATGGCGAACTGGTTGTAGTGGCCGGTGGACACGGTCTGGTCGTTCAGTGCCGTGTTGAGCGTGAGCTGCGTGGGCGTGGTGCCGTATGCGCGGAACTGGCTGAGCAGGAGCTCGCGTCCGGCCTCGGCGCAGGTGGCCGAGCGGAGCGCGGCGCGCTGCGCCGCGGAGGCGCCGTTGTCGTTGCGGCCCTTGGTGAGGAAGGCGAGGCCGATCACCGAGAGCACGCTCACCACGATGAGCACGTTCAGGAGGGCGCCGCCGCGGTCGGGAATTCTGGGCATGGTCAGAAGATGAAGCTCGCGGTGGAGGACATGTTCCGCAGCGTCACGTCCAGCTGAGCAGTGAAGAGGCGGTAGCCGGGCACGTTGAGGGTATCGGTGCGGTTCTCGGGACTGAGCAGCATGTCGCCGGACCACGCCTCTCCCCGGCTGTGGTCCGTCCGGTCCGAGCGGAGCCGCAGCGAGACCCGGATGGCCCGTACGTTGGCCGGGCTCATCGTGCAGCGGGCGGGGTCGTTGGAGGCGGTCCCATAGGTCGGGGCCGCGGGCATGGTGACGCGGAGCGGCTCCTCCTGGCGCCCCTTCGCATCGCCGATCACCCAGTCGCCATCCGAATCCGGACCGACGGGGGACGAGGCACACGGGTCGAGCGCGTAGGCCACCTGCATGTCGAGCACGTTCTTCGCCACCGGGATGAGGTCGTCCTGGTCGATGGGCGGGAGGACGCCGTCGCCGTCGAGGTCACGGCCGGTGTCCAGCATCAGCCAAGGCGTGCCGTCGAGGGTCTGGACGAAGAAGCGCGAACGGTCGACGAGGAACATCGCCGCACCGGGCTGGCCGTGGCACGGCAGGAGCGAGCCAGGGGCGTTGTACGGCCCCAGCGTCGCGTCCGCGCTGAACTGGTTGATGACGACGTTCCCGGCGGGGCTCGCGGAAGGCAGCGAGACCGGCGCTCCGAGGGTGAGCATCACCGGGTTCTGCCCTTCGGGGCACATGGCCAGGATCACCCTGCCCTCCTCGAGCGTGGTGCCGGGCTGGAGCCTCGCGGTGAGCGAGGGGGGGTTGGTGGTGGACGCGGTGATGGGCCAGGCGTCGCCGCTGAAGCAGCCGGCGGCGTCGGCGCACGTCCCCTCCCCCTGTGCCTGGTAGCGGTAGCGCGGATCCCGGCTCACCACCACCAGCTCGTCCGGTCCGGTGGTGCTGTCGCGGCACGGCTGCGTGGCGCAGCGGTAGTTCAGGTCGATGGCCCAGCGAGGATCCACCCCGAACCCGGTCATCCTGAGCGTCGTGTCCAGGAACTGGGTCGCCTCGCGGGCCGACCCGTTCGCCTGCCGCGAGAGGTCCCGGCCCTGCAGCACGGCGTACTGGTTCATGAGCGCATGCGAGGCCGCGGCCACCGCCACCAGCGAGACGGTGGAGGAGACCAGGACCTCGAGCAGCGTGAACCCCTTCGTGGGTGAGCGGCGAGCCATGGTCAGAAGAGGTTCGCCGGGTTGCGCTTGAACGTGGTCACGACGATCTGGTGCCAGCCCACCTGCGGCTCGTTCCAGCGGACGATGATCTGGACCAGCTTCCCGCTCGGCGTACCGCTGCCGGTGGCGTCGACGGCGTAGACGTTCCAGTAGCGAGTGAAGTCCGGCGTGCCGTCGCCGTCGATGTCGGAGGACAGGCCCTGGTAGGTCGTGCCAAGCGCGGCGTAGTTCTCCGCGTTCGGGTCCGGTTTCGGAAAATCGGAGTACTGGGCCGTCTGGCTGGAGGCTGCTGCCGTTCCCATGTCCCAGCGGGAGGCGATGGCCGAGTCGGAGAGGCTGCTGACGGTCAGCAGCGGACTCAGACGCGAGTCCGCGTACGGCCAGCGGGTGATGTTCTCGCTCAGGTCGGTCGCCAGCAGCGTGGCGTCGAGCGTGCGCTCCGAGAAACGGTTCATGCGCGCGCCCATGACCTGGAGCGGGAGCAGCGCGGCCAGTGCAATCATCAGGATCGCGGAGGCGACGAGCGCTTCGACCAGGGTGAATCCTCGCGACGGTGGCCGGGGGCGACTCATCGGTCGAAGACCTCCACCATCCCGGTGCGACCCATGATCGCGAACAGGACCGTCCGGCCGTCGGCGGCGGACTCGACGGTGAACTGCTGCCCCAGCGCCGGGCGAGCGGGGAGCGAGCCAACGAAGGAGGCAGTCCCGTTGGGCTGGAAGACGATGGCTCCCATCCCGGTCATGCGGTCGCAGAAGCTGCAGTACGGGTACGTCGGGTCCTGGCTGCTGACGACGGGCACGGTCCCGAACGGCGCCGGGAGCACCGACCCATAGCCGCTCCCCGGACCGAAGACCGTCTTGCCGCTGCCGGTCGGGAACGTATCGGAGGCGATGAGGGCGCCGGGGTTGTTCGGGTCGAAGGCCGCGAGGCTCCAGCCGCTGGGCGCCTCGATGCCCCACCACTGGTTGTTCCGGGTGTCGATCACGAACGCGGTCGCGACGCCGCGGCCGGCTGCCTCGCTCCGGGTGAGGCGGACGCTGGTGACCAGGTTGGCGAGCACCGAGGAGAAGTCTGCCCGGGAGGTGATCTCGTCGTAGGCGCTCAGGCTCATCGCGGCCATCACCGCGACGAGGCTGACCGCCACCATCAGCTCGAGCACCGTGAATCCGCGCCGGAGCGCCAATGAACGTGGCCCGTCGACGTGGTCAGCCCGGCGTGGATGTGGTCCGTACCGCACGGGAGGGAACGGAGCGAGACACGTGCCATGCCCTGCCACGAAGCGTCTCCGGTAGCTTGCCCGAGGATCCCCTGGGTCACCCGGGGCCCCTGGGTCAACATTGCTTGCGGGCCGCGTGCGTTTTCCCAACGGGTTGCCGCTCCGGACAGGGTCGGCGCCTGCACGCAGGTGTGGACAGAGCGGCGCCAAGGGAACACCATCGGCCGCCTCTGGTAGAGCCTCCGTGCCTGGTGGCCGGCCTGGTCTTCAAAACCAGTGGAGCGGCGCGCGAGCGTCGCTCGGGTGGTTCGATTCCGCTGCTCTACCGCTCGCAGCAACTTGCGCCCCGGGTGGCGGATGCCCACTCAAAGTGGCGTGAGGCTCGACCGGATCCCCACCTGGACGAAGAACGATCTCGTGCACGTGGTCGTGGAGGCCCCGCGCGGCAGCAGGCTCAAGATGAAGTTCGAGCCGGAGCTCGAGGCCATCGTCTGGGGACATCCGCTGCCGGTCGGCCTCGAGTACCCGTACGACTGGGGCTTCGTCTCGAGCACGCTCGCGGACGACGGAGATCCCCTGGACGCGCTCGTGCTCTCCGAGGTCCCGAGTCATCCAGGCGTGGTCATCCCCTGTCGTCCCTTCGCCGTGTTGGAGATGGAGCAGAAGGACGAGGGGGATGACTGGGAGAGGAACGATCGACTGGTGCTCGTGCCCGACAGAGGCGGCTGGACGAACGACGTGCGCGGTCCTTCCGGGCTTCCCAAGGACATGCGCCAGGGCCTGGAGAACTTCTTCCTGAGCACGCACTTCTTCTCCCACGCCAAGGCCCGGTGCATCGGCTGGAAGGGCGAGAAGGCCGCGGTCCGCCTGATCAGGGACGCCGAGCGCCAGTTCCGGAAGAAGGCCGCCGGTTGATCGTCGAGCTCACGCCGGCGCAACGACGAAGCTGACCTTCCCGTCGGTCTCCAGATAGGCCTCCGCGACCCGCGCGAGGTTCGCGAGCCCCGCCTCGCGGCCCCTGGACAGAAGCTCCTCCATGCTGATGCGGCACGCGCGGAGCTCCGCCTCGAGCGGGACGCCGTTCTTGACGAGCAGACGGGGCTTCCCCTTGAGGAACGTGGCGGCGAGCGTGCTCCGGAAGCCCAGCCAGGAGAAGAAGACGTCCCAGGCGATGACCGTGGCCAGGGCGAGCGTCGCGGTGGTGAGGCTCGCGTCGTCGACGGTCATTGCCCGCCGGACCGCGACTCCGATGAGGAACAGCACCGCCACGTCGAACGACGAATAGCGAGAGAGCTCCTTGCGCCCCGCCAGGCGCAGCAGGAGATGGACGACCAGATAGACGAAGCTCGACCGGACGAGCGTCTCGGCGATGGGTTGCTGGGTTTCCCAGAGACCTGCCCAATCGACCATGGACGCCGATGAAGCTAGGCACGGCGCAAACCGGGCGCCCGCTGGTGCTCATGGTCTCCGTCGTCGACGAGATCAATTCGCGGGGACGCCGAGCCACGTTCGCTGCGAGTACCCGCCCGTCGTGTAGACGATGCCGCCGAGCATTGGACGCGCGATCCCGGAGTAGATCTTCTCCGGGAACGGGGTGAGCTCCTCCCATGCGTTCCTGACCGGGTCGTAGGCCGCGATCTCGGTCGTCCAGACGCCGTTCGCGGTCTCCCCGGCAACGGTCAGGATTCTCCCCTGCAGCACGAACGTCGCCGCGGAGATGTGGCTCTTCGCGACGGGCATGTCCGGCAACTCGGTCCAGGTGTTCGTGGCCGGGTCGTAGACGTCCAGGTAGGGCGTCGTCACGAGGCCCTCGTCATGACCGTGCTGCCCGCCGACCGCGTACATCTTCCCACCGAGCACGACGGCTCCGAGGTGGTTCCTCGCCCGGCCGGACGGCATGGGCGCCGCGGCGACCCAGCTCGTTCCGCCGCCTGCCAGATCGAGCACCCAGTGCTCGGGCGTGTCGGAAACCTGGCCGAAGCTCAACCCGCCGAAGAAGTGGAGCTTGCCGTCGAGGTACTGGAGAGCCCCGCCTCCCCTCTCGACGGGCAGCTCCGGGAGCGCCTCGTAGGTACCGGTCGCCACCCGGTACCGCCAGACGTGCTTCGTCCCGAAGATCTGGTAGGTGCGCGACGCGTCCTCGATGAAGCCACCTGCGTAGTAGACGTCCGTTCCGTCGGTGGTCGTCCCGGCATGCGTCACGCCCTCCGGCATGTCCGCCAGCGGAGACCATTCGTCGGTCGCGGGGTCGTAGACGAAGGCGAACCGCCACGGCGTGCAGCACGCGGTGGCCCAGTTGAAGCCCCCGAAGGTGTACAGCTTCCCGCCCACCAGCTCGCCGTGTGCCTCGCTGGTCCCGAGCGGACGGTCCGCGAGTCGGCTCCAGTCGAGAGTCGTGAATCCGCCCCCACCTCCGTCGGGCAGACCGCCATCAGGAGGCACCCCGCCGTCCGTTCCACCGTCGGCGACCTGACCTCCCCCGTCCGTGCCGCCATCGCCGATGGTCCCCGCGTCGCCGCCGGTGCCACCATCCTGACCCGGTCCGCTCTTCCCGCCGCCCGAGGTGCCGCAGCTCGCTGCCGCGATCACCGCCGCGATGATGACCCACCACCCGTGCCGCAACGCCACCCTCCCCGCTCGACCCGGCCCGGTCCGGGATGAGACGCAAAGGGAGTGACGAAGCGACGCGGTGGCATCCACCTTTCCGCGGCGAACGCTCGACGCTGGACACTCGGGTGGCCCTCGCGTCCGGCCTTCAGTCTCCAGGCACGCCGAGCCAGGTCTCCGCCGAGTACTCGCCGGTGGTGTAGACGAAGCCGCCCAGCATCGGAGCGGCGATGCCGGAGTGCCGGACGGTCGGGAACGGGGTCAGCTCCTCCCACGTGTTCGTGACCGGCTCGTAGGCCGCGAGCTCGGCCGTGTAGTGTCCGTTCGAGATCTCCCCGGCGATGACGAGGATCCGGTCGCGGAAGACGATCGTCCCCATCGCGATGTGACCCTTCGCGAGCGGCATGTCGGCCAGCGGGGTCCAGGTGTCGGTGGCCGGGTCGTAGACGTCCAGGAGGGGCGTCTCGATCAGGCCCTCGTCGTGCCCGTGCTGCCCGCCGACCGCGTAGATCTTCCCCTGGAACACGGCGGACCCGAGGTGGTTCCGGGCGCGACCGGGCAGCATCGGCGCCGCCGCGACCCAGGTGGTGCCGCCACCCGCGAGGTCCAGCACCCAGTGCTCGGGGGTGTCGTGGCCCTGCCCGAAGCTCTCCCCGCCGAAGAAGTGCAGCTTGCCATCCAGGTACCGGAGCGCGCCGGCCCCGCGGTCGTCGGGCAGGTCGGGCAACGCCTCGTAGTCGTTCGACGCGACCCGGTAGCGCCAGACGTGCTTGGTCCCGAAGATCTGGAAGGTGCGCGAGGCGTCCTCCGGGAACCCGCCCGCGTAGTAGACGTCGGTCCCGTCGGTCGTGGCTCCGGCGTGGGTCAGGCCCTCCGGCATGTCGGCGAGCCGGGTCCAGGCGTTGGTCGTGGGGTCGTAGACGAACGCGTACCGCCACGGCGTGCAGCACGGCGTGCTCCAGTTGAACCCGCCGAAGGTGTAGAGCTTGCCGCCCACCAGTGCGCCCTGGGCCTCGCTGGTTCCCAGCGGGCGGTCCGCGAGCCGACTCCATGTGATGGTCTGGAAGCCTGCCCCTCCGTCCCCACCGTCGGGCGAACCGCCATCCGGAGCCGTGGTCCCCGCGTCGATGCCCGCGTCGGGAACGCCGAGTGGACCGCCGTCCACCTCGCCTCCCGGAACTGGATCGAGGACCGCGCCTCCGTCGGAGCGTCCTCCAGCGTTCCCGCCGCCCGAGGTGCCACAGCTCAGGGCTGCGACCACCACGACGATGCCCCAGCACGCGTGCCGCAACGGTGTTTCTCCGGGACGCTCCGGTGCCGCAGCGTCCAGAAGAAAGGAGGCCACGAACCCGTGCTGTCGCATCCCGCGTCCCCGCCGGCGTGCGGACGCTCGACAGTTCACCCGAACCCAAGCCCTGCATCTCCGGCCACCGTGATGCGAGAGCCTCGACCGGGCCTGCGCCGCCGAGCGATCCGGCTGCTCAGGGGGGAGACGCGGAGGGTGGAGCCGGCGCCGGAGTGGTGACGACCTTCGGCGGACGCGGTCGCCACAGCCCACCCGTGCCGAGCGCCTGCCAGCCCTGGCGCACCCAGCGCAGCAACGCGGTCGCGAGCCAGAGCGCCCAGGCGAGCATCGCCAGCCGGTAGACCAGGAGCGGAACGGAGATCACCAGCGGCTGGGGCAGCACGCCGGGGACCCGGTCCGCGGTCCAGCGCAGCGTCGCGAGCACCGAGCCGTTGCCGGCGATCTGCATCTCCGGCTGCCCGAGGAGACCGCGCTGCACGGCCTCGAAGAGGGCGATGGCCGCGAGCCCCGTCAGGACCACCAGAGCGAGCTGCATGAGATCGAAGACCCACCACGGACGGACCCGCGCACCCGCCGCTTCTCGCCAGCCGAGCGCCAGCAGCCACACCACCACCAGCGCAGCGGACGCGACCGAGACCTGCGTCAGCCCCACCCCCAGCAGGATCCACGCGGCGAGGCGGAGCGGGCTGTGAGGCACGCGCGACAGCGCGAACGCCACCAGCGCGGTCACCAGCAGCACGCTCCAGAAGAGGACCGCAGGCCCGAAGGTCGGCCCGGCGAGCCAGAGCACCCATCGCTGCCCCGGGAGCGACACCACGACGTCGACGTTCGCCCCCGGCGCGCCCACGTCCACCGGCGACGGGCGGAACGCCATCGACAGACCGCGCGCCTCTCGCCACCGCACCGCGACCCGCGACACCGGCGGGGTGAGCGCCACGAGGAGCCGCCCCGACTCGAGGCGCACCGGCTGGGACTGACCGTTCACCGCCACCCCGAGGAGCTCCGCGCCGGGCGGGAGCGCGAGCGCGTGCTGTCCGCCCCGGCTGGTGCGGAACACCAGATCCAGACTCACCTCGGTCGCCCGGATCCCCGGCCGCACCTCCTCCCTGCCGCCGTCCAGGGTCAGGGTGGCACCGCCGATGCCCTCCGGCCGGCTCGACTTCAGCGTCACCGATTCGCCGGGCCAGGGCAGCCAGATGGGCTGGTGCGCGCCATCGGGCGTGGCCGGGTGCACCGGCGCGATTCCCCCCAGATCGACGTGCCACATCGTGCCCGCCACCAGCACCCACTGCTCCACCCACGACGCGGTCCGCGGGGCGGTGAGGGAGAGCGCCGGTTGCTGCTCGAGCGTGCTCCTCCAGGACATCCCCGGCGTCCCGGGAGGGAGGTTCACGCTCACCGCCCCTCCCTTCACCGGAAGGTCGGCGGTGAGGACCGCCTCGCCCGGAAGGAGCGGGACTTGAAGGACGACCGCGCTTTCGGGAGGCGACAGCCGCTGCACCTGCGTCTCCACCTCCCAGGTGAGACCCAGCCTCAGCGTCCGGGTGATCCGGGCGAAGCCCGGGAGGGCTCCCGGACGCAGGGCCTCGCCCCCGCCGGCGCGCTCGAGGCGGCTGAGCTGCAGCGTCGCATCGGGCCGGCCGTCCTCGCGCACGCCGTCCACCTTCCAGCCCCGGGCCTGGACGGTGAGGAAGCGGGGCGCGAGCCCCAGCGGAAGCTGCACCGAATCCGCCCGGGACAGCGATCCGGAGAGAAGCACCGTGTGCACCCCGGGCCGGAGCACCAGCCAGCTCGTGCCGTTGATCTTCCGCAGCGCCGCGGCCGGCTTCCCGTCGAGCACCACCTGCTCGGGATGCCAGCCCTCACCGCCGCCCGGCAGTGGCACCGCGACCAGCGCCGAGGCCTGGAGCTCGATCCGGAGCCGCAGCGTGGCCGGATCCACCTCGAGGAGCGCCCGTCCCGCCGACGCGCAGGTCGGGGCGCACCGAGGCGCCGCCAGCAGCTTGTCGCGGAGCTGTTCGAGCCGCTCGTCGGTGGGCTGCTCCTCGGCGCGCGCCGGCGCTCCGAGCAGCAGGAGACAGAGCACCGACGCCGCGCCGACCGCGGGCGCGCGCGCGAACGGACGCCACTTTCCCCCGGGGCGCACGAGGAGGAGCCAGGCCAGGGCCGCGAGCAGCCCGACCCGGAGCAGACCCAGCACCACGTTCTCGAAGGGGGAGAGGAGCCAGAGGTGGACCTCCTGGCCCTGCTGCACCGGGCCGCTCCAGCGCATCGGGATCTGGCGCCACGTCCAGCGCGGAATGCCCGGGCCGGTCTGGACGACGGCGTTGCGATCGATCTCCACGATGGCGGGCGTGCTGGTCAGCGCGAGGTTCCTGACGTACGACTGAGCCGGTGGGGGCGGAGCGCTCCCGGGGCGGTTGATCTTTCCGAGCGGTGAAGGGCTCGTCGGGGAAGCGGACTTGTCGGCCCCCTTCTCCTTCTTCCGCTCTTCGGCCTCGCCGCCCGCGACCCCGCCAACCACGCCGTCCTGGACGTTCGCGTCCTCCTCGGCGGCCATCTCTTCCTGGACCGCGGGCTCGGGCGCCGACTGCGGTTGCAACCGATCGCGGGCCGGAACCGCCCGCCGGTTTGCCCCGAAGACGACGCCGCCTGCGGTCTCGGCGCCGGCCGCGGGTCCCAGCGCCGGGTAGAAGCGCTCGCGCAGGTGGTCCAGCGCGAACGAGACCAGCACCAGCGCCAGCACGCCGAACGCGACCCGACGGAGACCCTCCGCCCAGGGCCGCAGCCGCCCCTCGGGCAGCACCCTCCGCAGGCCCTCGGCGACCAGCACCCCGAGCCAGGCCCAGCGCGGCGCACCGGCCTCCGGGAAGCTGAGCACCAGCGCGACCAGCGCGAGCGCGCCGATGCGCCACCCGAAGAGCCGCCCGGTGGCCAGCGCGAGCACCATCACCGCGAACAGGTCGAGGAGGGACCAGCGCTGGACCCACGTGCCGTCGACCTCGTCCACGCCTGTCGCCCCGAACAGGCTCCAGCCCGGTGGCAGGTTCGCCACCGCCCCCACCCGGGTGAAGTCGTGCGCCCAGCCGACCGCGGGGAGACGACCGCCGCCGTGCTCCACCCGCCCGTCGGCGGTCATGGCGAGCGTCCCCTGGCGCACCTCGACCCCGGGCGGCGCGCTGGCGGCGAGACGGGTGAGTGGCTGGTCCTGGCCCTGCACCGCCGCCCGGCCGAGCGTCGTCGGGGCCGGCATCTCCAGCCGCCAGCTCCGGCGCAGCTGGCCCCCGAGCCGGTCCTGGAAGGTCCAGCCCCGCCCGTCGGTGTCGAGCCAGAGCTGCCGCTCGAGCGTGAGCTGGTCGGGGTCCGGATCGGGGTCACCACGGCGCTGCTCCACCAGCCGGAGCGCCTCGCCGGTCCGGACGGCGAACGCAGGCAGCGCACGCCACTCCTGGGGAAGCTGCGTCTGGGAGGGGTCCACCGAGGGAAGACCCTCCAGGGTCACCACCCGGATGGCCGGAGCCGCCTCGTAGACCCAGATCTCGTCCCCTTGCGTCCACGGGCCCGCCGGATCGGGCCGCGCCACGGAGGCCACCGGCGCCTCGCTCCGTGCCACCAGGGTGAAGATCCACTTGCCCGGTCGGAGCTGGATCCGCAGGCGCGCCCCGGGCTCGACCCGTGCCGCGAGCGGAGCGTCGAGCTGGAGCGGGGTGAAGCCCGGCGGCAGCGCCTGCCCGAGCACCACCTCGCGCGCCTTTCCCGCCACGTCGAGGACGATCCGGGTGGTGAGGAGCAGCGGCACGCCCTCGCTGAGCTTGCGCTGCACCTGGATGTCCAGCCGGTCGGCGTCCGCCGCCTGGCGGTCCGGGCGACGGAGGAAGAGGCGCCCCTCCTCGTCCCGCTCGGGATGCGAGATGCGAGTCCCGCCGAGGACCAGCTCGACGAGCGCGGCCGCATCTGGAATCCCGATCGCCGCCGGGACCGCGTCCCAGCCGAAGGCGCCGGTGAGCACGTGCGTGCCCGGGCCCAGGAACGTCGCCGGCCCTCCGGCGTGGTCCACCACCGCCACCGAAGTTGCCCCGTCGCGCACGTCGAGCGGCCAGTGCTCGGCGTCACCCGGCAGGGGAACCGCGTCCCGGACGAACACCTCCACCTCCTGACGGAAGCGACCGCCGCGGGGCGTGGCCTCGAGCTGCAGGCGACCCACGTAGACGCACGGCGCGGCGGCCTCGTTGCCCTGGAGTCGCGGGCAGGTGCGCTGCTCGCTCCCGTGCATCGCCCAGGGGATCCATGGGCGGAGGGTGGGCGGAACTTCCCCCGGGGAGAGCGGCTGGGCATGCGCCGCGGCGAGCGCGGCGAGCAGCGACGGCACGAGGACGAGACGCACGCGTGACACCTCCGGTCTCGAGGAAACGCAGCCGGCGCCGATCGGGATCCACCCCGGTGCGCAGGTTCTAGGACCCCGATGCTCTCCGACTCCCGACCCGTGTTCCACACCCCCGGCTCTCCCCTCGTGCCGGAGGCCGAGCGGCCGAAGGTCGCGAACTTGCGGCACCCCGCCGCCCTCTGCCAACCTTCGTGCGGCACCCACCATGGCGGTCGAGCGCGACAGGCCGGGCGGTCGGAATCCCGTGGCCCCGTCTCCGGGTCCGGACCAACCGCTCGAGCCCACCACCCCCCTCCCTCAGTCCACCGCCGGGCTCCGGACGCCCGACGCGTCGACCCTCGAGCTGGGCGCGATCGTGGCCGGCCGGTTCGCCATCATGCGCTTCATTGCCCGGGGCGGCATGGGCGCGGTCTACGAGGCCGAGGACACCACGCTTCGCACCCGGGTGGCGCTGAAGACCATTCTTCCCGAGTTCTCCGCGGACCCGAACGCCATGGAGCGCTTCCGGCGCGAGGTGCTGCTCGCCCGTCGCATCACGCACTTCAACGTCTGCCGGATCTTCGAGCTCTACGACACCTTCGATCCCCGCGGAGACCGGCTGTCGTTCCTCACGATGGAGCTGCTCCACGGCGAGACGCTCGCCGAGCGCCTGGCCCGCACCGGCCCGCTCGCGACTGCGGAGCTGTCGGTGCTGCTGCGGCAGCTGGCCGACGGGCTCGAGGCCATGCACCTGCAGGACGTGGTGCACCGGGACTTCAAGCCGGCGAACGTCTTCCTCGTGCACCGCCACGACGCGGCCGGCCACGCGCCGCTCCGGGCGGTCATCACCGACTTCGGCATCGCCCGGGCGCTGCACCGGGTGGACAAGGACGGCGACACCTCCATGACTGCCCGGGTGGGCTTCATCGGAACGCCGGCGTACATGGCGCCCGAGCAGCTCACCGGGGGAACGGTCTCCGCCGCCACCGACATCTACGCGCTGGGGATCGTCCTCTACGAGGCGCTCACCGGGCACACTCCGTTCGGTGGACAGACGCCGATGGAGGCAGCGCTCAAGCGGCTCCAGCAGGCGGCCACGCCACCCACCGTCCATCTGCCGAGCCTCGACCCGCGCTGGGACGCGGCCATCCTCCGCTGCCTGGAGAAGGAGCCGTCGGCGCGCTTCCGCTCGGTGCGGGATCTGGTGCGCGCCCTCGACGCGAGCGTCCAGGACAACCGGAGCCCGGCGGCGGTGCTCGGCTTCCGCAACCTCGCGGGGCGTCCGGACGCGGGCTGGATCTCCACCGCGCTCGCCGAGCTGGTGAGCCGCGAGCTCTCCACCGCCTCGGACGTGCTCCGGCTGGTTCCTGCCGAGGACGTGTTCCGCGCCCAGCGCGCGCTCAACCTCGCCGCGCAGGACAGCCTCCCCCGCGAGTCGCTGGAGAAGCTGCGGGACTCGGCGGGCGCCCGCTGGGTGGTGCTCGGGAGCTACCTCTGCGTGGGTCCCGGCTCGGCGAGCCCGCTCCGGATGGCGATCCGCGTCCAGGACACCGACTCGGGGCGGGTGGTGACCAACTGGTCCGACCGCGGCACGGTGGGCGAGCTCGCCGCGATGGCTGCGCGCGCCGGCGCCGAGGTCCGAAAGGCGTTGATCGCCGCCAGCCGACCCGAGCCAGCGACCGCCTGAGCCGGACGCGGCTGCCGGGACCACTGTGCTGCAGCCGCCCCGACCTCGCTGACCATTGTCGCTTGACGATCCGCCAGCGTGAGTCCCGGACGCGGCTGCC